>Ga0307513_10004696_pt1 | contig 18173 bp, 13 predicted proteins | sample 15_EM_MG_FD_202174 | JGI IMG/M metagenome (GOLD analysis project Ga0307513, IMG submission 202174) | Populus trichocarpa ectomycorrhiza microbial communities from riparian zone in the Pacific Northwest, United States - 15_EM | ecosystem: Host-associated > Plants > Roots > Unclassified | place... | reverse complement strand
TTCATCTTCCTCTTCTTCCATTGTTATTCTGGAAGAGGGTCGCGGATGAGGTTCGTCTCGCCAATCAATTGTTTTCTGTTGCCAATCAATATCCGGGTTTTCTCGTTGAAGCCATGGTAATCCGAGGTTAGACATATCGTGAAAGGTTTCTGAAGAATTTCTTGATTCGTTCTGTGAATTTTATCGGGGCTCGGTGCTTCCGGGCTTTCTTGTTTGTTGACCGATCGGGTTGTAGTAGTCTCGCCGTAGTTCGTTTGTTCGTTCGTTCAGTATCGATGTTGTCCTTCTTGGTAGAGGATAAGATGTAGAAAGCTAGTTCTTCTGTTACGACTTCAAATAACTATAGTAGTTATCACCAGTCATTCGTTCAGCAACTAGTCTTCAAGTCGAAGAGATCGCCTTCGAGTCGAGTTCGTTTATCTGAGGTCTGATTCGTGAGGTCAAGTTCGTCGTATTGCTAACGAGAACTAGCTACAGAATAAGATCGTCTACACTAGGTTTATATACTACTATTCGTACAGCTACGAGGCTATGTGATATCTGGAATATGAGTCATAATACCTATGCTGCAGTGCAATACTAATAACACGATACTTGTAATAAGGCTATGTTCTGGGTAATAGGAATACACAGCTAGGCTGTGTCGGCGGTGTTCTGGAATGGAAGAATACTCAGCAATGCTATGTATGAGTCGGGAGAACGGTCCATAGTCCGTAAGATAATCGGTAACTGCATAGTAAAAATGAAAAATTAAGCGTTCGTAACACGTCTTGTATGTATGGTCGCCATCTTATCAGCATCCTCGAGTAACCTGAATATAAACATGCCATACAAGACCATGTGATGGAATTGTCTCATGCCACAACAGGGCGAACAGATGTTGAGATTTGGGATCACATACGGATGGATCCAATCGGTGAAATGCCAGTTAATTAAACATTATAATCCAAATACTTACTACCCCAAATTCGAGAGCCCAAAATAAAGTAGCCACTAGAGCGCCACTGCCCCCCTTGAATGCAAGGGAACCCCAAGGAGCAGTCCAATGGACAGTTTAAATCCTAACAGAGGGCACAGGGATTGGCAGAGTTATGGATGGCAAAGACAAGCTGGTTCAGTAGGAACGCCTACACGCACCTTCCCGGCATCTGAAAAATATCTCTGGATAGTATACTTCTGAGAGATGTCCAAAGACGACGCAAGTATGAATATGGATTGGGTAGCGAATAGTGTAGAGTCATCAGTACTCAGGGGATAATGTGTAAGTATATGGACCCTAGGTTGGCGACGGCTCCCATGAGTGGTTGGTTTTCGTGCTCGAAGTTGCTGTCCGCCCTCTTTCGCATTGGCGTTGTAATTGTGGGTCATGTCACGGTCCACTATACTTCCACTCTTCCCCTCTCCCAACGCTGCGTGTAGACTTCAACGATCATACCGGTCCACTTGATGGTCCATGAACGACTTCAATAGCACCTGTTGGATCAGTAGTTTCGACATTCCCATGGATAAATCAATAATTAGATTAGTGATGTAGCCACTGTCCGATTGCGCTGCATGATATATATCAGATGTGGATGCGATATCGTAGGGGATGAGAGACCCGACACCGGAAGCAGTTTTGTTTGGTTCAGCATTTTCCCAAGTTCATCACATCACCAAATGCAGTTCTTCCACCATTTCATTGTCACTCACTCATCATTCCCCATAGGGCTGGCCCCTACGGTCGTTGCCTAATATCACACCTCTTCTTTCGTCTGTGTCAACGATGAATCTACCGTATTCATGATCTTCCCTGACTCTCGTCCCTTGTCATGCATTAGCTGACTACCTCAAGACCTATCATTAGAATTCGTGGACTAGCGGCTACTGCGCATTGTCCAACTTCCATTAGCAGCACCCCTCAAGGATCGCCTACCATTGTACCTGTCCGCTTCCCCATCAGCATATGTGGTCTCGTTAGCTGGGAGTCGCGACTGCCGTCTAGAGTCTTCTTGAACAGGAATTATGGGAGAAGCATTAGGGCGTGACCGGGTGGTGGTTAAGCAAAAAAAGTTCCGATGTCGAGGGTAGCCAGTTAGTCAGTTCTTTCCATTGTTGTCATGGTCAATGCTCGCACTTCCAACAGCAGTTATGTGTTTTTGGATCCCGGAACAAGATAATAACTTTGTTAGCGGCAGGGAATTGGACAGAAAATAGGACGACTTACCAAACCATTAATCACTCCTCCAGCAACGACAATGACACTTCTACTTTGGCTGGATGATTTATGCCCCATTCGTGTCCATCATCACCGCGGTTTACTTGATCTTACTCTCCCTTCCATAGATGTGGACCAAGGCCTCTCAGGTTTGCGACCGCCGTTTGAGCCTTCTCGTGGAGGAGTCATATGGGCGCTCCAATGGGGGTACTCACTTGCCTTGATCAGTCCTTCCCCTTGTTGGCATTGTCGATCCTCACACCTCCAAAGCGGCGATACATCAGCAACAGGTATCTCGGTAGCAGAATGAACTCAACTGAGAATGGAAGGGCTTGCTGAAAGCCTTTCACCTGAGCCCCCATATTACGCTTCGTGTCTGTAAGGGGGGACAAGAACGACCCCTCCTATCCTTTCTACATGATGAGCAGAATTGCGCCAGTCGACTCGTACCTTCGGCGGCCTTCATGCTCCGTGCCGCCTAACTCACGACATACCCACCCCTACTTGATCGTGAATCTGATGACTGTAAACAATGCCGGCGAGAGTATGGACATGGTTGAGAGTGATGGGTGGGCAGAGGAATAGGTTATGACGGAGAGCAACAGTGGAATAGTGCACAGTCAGTCTTACTTCCACTATCACTACACTATCCTCAAATATCTCCAATAGTGGCAGCGCCATATTTTCCACTGCTTGTTGACATGAAGAAATTGGAATAACAAGACCCCGAAATACCAGAGCTCACCGACGCAGACGTATGTTATCCTACTCACGTATCTTTTCATTCTACTTTAGTGCTGAGGAAACTGGAACGATAGATATGGCTAATCTGGTAATACTCGTCCTATTTGCTACCCCTCTTTTCGATCATGGTCCATGACTCACTTCGAGTTGTGGCCATCGATTTCGAGCGTCCTATCCTCTTCTACGTTTATAATGTCCTAGGACGGCTGTGATTTGCCATCAGCGTGCCGGATTCATCGGGAAGAGGGATGGTTTGGAGAAAAATGACCTTTGAACCCAGTGTAGGTGGCGAACAACTAATGGGATTGGACTTACAACATTTGACTTGAATGTTTGAACCCGCGCGGTCAGTGGTTTACTTAGTCATTTCACCCCATCTCCTCATTGACTAGGTGTTCTACGTATTCTAGATAAAGATGCCATCGTTTGGTGAGTTTGTAGGAACAAAGCCACTGTCATACTTATCTCTTCTATATGGTGGCCAGGAGCGCTGCTGGGTATCTACACTTGGTCAGTTTCTATTCACTCAAAGCTGGAGCCTTGAGATCTCCCCACTTGCATCCGTCTTAGGTGGGAAGGAAAATATGATAACAAGATCGTCTAGAAGCATACACTCCTACCTGAGCTACATGAACCAATAGCTCCATACCTACTCGAATACTGCACATGGAACCTGGAGTACATTAATTTTAACTCGAAAGGTCCAAAGACAAATAGGAGTTCATATGGGATCCGAAATGGTCAGAGGAACAAGTTAGCAAACTTGTACTGGAGCGCAGCAGTGGGTACCTTGTCATTGTTATAACTTCCTTCCTCCTACAGCGGCTCATTGATGCGTGTTAACAGGAACAACAACATGGCGACTTACAAGAGTTTGCATATATATCCTTCCAGTCGTGTTCGTTGTGACCTGAGCACTGCATACGGATCGAGCGGAACGATGGAGGGGCAATACGAATAACACGTTATGGCTACTCGGACTTGAGCAATGCTCATGTCGGAACCTTTGCCCATGCCGCCAAGAATCCACCACGAGCAGCTGAGTTCCCGCGAACCTGTTAGATGCTCTGCGACGCTGCCCATACCTGACATCCAGAATCTCCCTGGAAGAGGCGATGAACATTCGAGGATGGGATAATCAGGCGATGTGGCCATGCGGGATCTCGCGAGTCATAATAAAGAACACCGGGAATTTATTTTTAGTGAGGTTATCATCGTTTCAACCATCCCAAACGAAGCACATACTGACATTTCGAATGAAAATAAAGGCAGCAAGTGGAACAGTCAATGCAGTGCCAGATGATGAGCAATAGACCGAGCTCACCGTTTATGCCTTGGATGGAAATTATAACACTGTGAGTTTAGTGGATAGATGGACAAATTCTCCTCTCCATATCATGTGCCCTTTCCCAAATTCCAATGCCTACTCAGCGCGAGGGCGCGGCCACTGTTCAGGTTAATGGAACTCCCATACTTGATCATGCCCTCGTCTGCATCGGGTTGGATATCAGGTCCGCTTCCTCTTCTAAGTTCTCTCGATCCCGCTCTATGTGCTCTCAGGTAACTTTTTGAATGAAATACATCCCATTTATTGTTTCAGGGAACCTGTTTGCATGGAAATGAAGATATGTAAAAACCAATTCATCCCTGAACTGATGAGCATACCGGAAAATTAGGTCGTTGCTATTTTGCGACCTGTTACAATCGCAAGGAATCCAGATGGAATTCAATCTTGGTTAGAATTGGGTGGTGTAGCGCGCTAGATGAGCTTCTCTTTCTGAGATTTGTACAACCTTCAAAACATCTAAGTTTTGCATTTGCAGATGTTGGGAGTTATGCGGTGGCATGTATGTGGTGTTTTACATGTCATAATGGTGTAATTTTCCCTGAGAAACCACAAGGATGATGTAAGAATGATCTCGATGAGTAGACACAAAGTAAATACCCAATCAATGTAAAAGAGCCATCTTCTCCCCTGGAAACTATGTTTAACAGGTGGGTTATGCTTGCTCAAAAACCTGCTAGTGCCAGGCACACATTGAAACCGAGTTAAAGAAAGTATTATTGTTATCTCCTCCCAGTGCTCTTTTGTCCTCCCTCCTTTTGTAATCCCCCGGTGTGCCTAAATTTCAATGACAGGTCTTGGTGACGTAAGGACATGGTCACTGGTGCGCAGCAAGGGGCGAGAGGACGGCAAGATGCGAGAGGACCATGGGTAATGGGGATTTGAGATGTAAATCGGACTGGGTACGCACCTTAGGCTTCTCATGCCGCTTCGTCATATCCAATCAGCCACAAGCGAATTCATGCTTTATCCATCCACCCAGCATCGAGGCCGCATGCATTGCGAGCTCTCAAAAGATCCATTCAACCTCGACCACGACTCGCCAAAAATAACCCAACCTCAAGCACGACTCGCCAAACCTGTACATCACTGCCTGACTTCTGGTGTCGTTCCTTCATCGGGGTCATCTTGTGCACTCCTCGCTAATGAAGATGGGTGGGAACAGATTTGTCAATGAGAGGGGGGACGTTGTACAATGTAACCTAGTGACACTGACAACACGAGTCGCGCTATCACACCTGTGGTTCACTGCTGGAACTTTTGCATCGTCGTTGAATGTTAACTCCCAATCCTAAGGTTCTACCTCGACTGTGCCATGTCAGGATGGCCATATAGTGTTACTAAGTTATACTAACTAGTCACTACTTAGGAAATTTCGATCATTCACCAAACTTGAATCACAAACCACCAAGGTCCCAGATGCCATACTCGAGAGTTCTGTGATGCATGCTAGTGTTCTGTGCTTCCCTTCTGAGTTTAGCCTCACCATGAAACTGGGGCAACACATCATACTCTGGAGAAGGTTGTTCCGTGTATCGACGATTATGAGTATCACGATCCCAGGGTTTTACTTTGTGCCTTACATAATATCACAAAACAGAGCGAGTCAAATGTTGTGCGAAACTCTCCAGAACTCCCTGGTAATTTTGTGAAATTGGAGGTGGTGCATTGGCTAACAAATTAAAGTGGGATCGACTTGGATTAATTTCGCCCCTTTTGGATTGTATTGGCACTGAAATTATGCAACTTTTGGGATCAGGAGAAGAATATCTACCAAGGATACATTGATGATTTTGCTGCGGTCTTAAAATAAAGATCCGAGTCCTACCTGAGCCCAAGCTTTTGTAAAGGTTAATTCTGCTATCATACTCCCAACAGTGAGATGAGGAAGTTGTTACCAGCTATACCACCAAGTCAACGTTCTTTGACATGATTGTATAGCTCGCTATAGAAAAGATTACCCGCCAAAGAGGACTTGCTTGGGGTTTCTGTTTCTGATGGAAACGAGGAAGAGCTAGACTCAATATGAAGCTTTGCATTCGGATGGTGAGAGGGGACAGCTGGAAGTATAAATGCATCGCATTGGAAGAGGCAGTCTTCAAAAAAAATATAACCACAACAACTTCTCCCTGTTCGCACTTTACCATCTAACCCGATCTTGCAAAAATGAAGTTGTCTGCTTGTTTCATCACATTGGCAATGGCAGCTACATTTGTATTGGCCCGGGTGTAGGTGTCTTTGTAACTCGAATATAGGGCTACCATATTAACCGTTTTATTTTTGAAATGATAGCGTAGCGCCAGACATCGATGGCCCCTTTTCCCAAGAGAATTCAGTCTGTGGGATCGATGATATAAATGCCAGAAATGCTGAGGAGGTGCGAACACGACACCAGAAGTCCAGCCGTTGCGAGTCGATGGAATGTAGCAGGTTGTGTTTCTCCAAACAGGTGCTAGCGCCATGGAAACATCGGAACCCTAGGGCGATCAAAGTGGATCATAATTATTTACATGACAATTTTTGGTGTTTATCACAACATAGGGCATGATTCATGATGTCTGGGACTACTCCTTGCGACCACCTCGCTGGGTTTGCCAAACCCTAGGTTACTCAGTGGTCTTCGGCGAGGGTTACTTTTTTGTGAATAATATATTTAATGTCCTTGACCAAGTGTTCCCTGGTTTGGTGAGTTATGATACTATCCAGTGAAGACAAATATGATTAGAAGAACGTTAGGGTGGAGAAAGAACTCGCGTGAGAACCAAGTCCGCCCAAAGTATTTGTAAGCCTTCTGACAGCTAGTGACAGACTTCTTCTCAGCAGCATTCGGCGCCTTCATGTTTTTACACTCCGGCGGACTGTAGTCTGTCCCAGCTCTCTTCCTGTTCTGTCGCCATCTGAAACTGTGGAAATTAATATAATGCTACTAGAGACCAAATGAGTATTCAAAAAAATGAAAATTAAAACGATTAGATTGTTTCTAAATAGCTCAAAAATTGGTACTTGATCCAAAAATAGCCCGTGAGGCACCCATCATTACTCTTAATTGCAAGCCATCATGGTGGATTGGTCAGTTGTCGCTATTTAATGCTCTTATTACCATAACTGATGGAGTTCAATCCGTGCGCTTTGTAATTTTGGTTTTTGCCCTTTTCAATGTTTTTTTGAACAATGACAGAAAGTAACATAATTATATCCTTTACCACTTTGAGGGCCAAATAAGCTGGTAAAATGTCATTAAACACTGCTCTGGTACCATGAAATTGGATACTTTTTTTTTTCTCCACGCGGTTTTTTCAGATTGCAGCCTGATGTCGGCTCTATCAAAATATAGACGTCTCGGGCTCAATTTTTGCTCCTGGATCCTGAGCTTCGGCAATCACTCTCTTTCACATGATATTTATTCTCTTAAATATTTTCAGATTTTATCTCGAATGGTGGAAGCCGCAATGTAGGCAACAAGGACGAGCAACACAGAGAACTGAATACGGGTGGAACACGTGACTATAAAGCCATGAGTTATCTGCAATTACATATCAGACATCACTAAATTACAACGCCCCAAGGGCTTTTTTCGAACTAATTAAGAGACAAATATTTAGAAGTGACCTCCTTGTATACGGTGTCCAAATGACAGAGAGGGAGACCGAGTACAGTCCCATAAACACAGTACTAGTAATACAAAAAAATGGTTATTTTCCCAGAGCTTGCTAGGTAAACTTGACCCTTTTTATTCATTAAGGGCATGGGATGGCTTGACGACGGCAATGGGACAATGTATTGGAACTCTGAGGGGAAATTCCACCCACATTGTGCTATTTTGAGTGACAGATGTCAAGCAAATCTATAGATTGCTTACAAATACTTTGGGCGGACTCACCACCCAACTCGCATCAACACGAGATTCGGACATCACCGGCTTTTTGCAATGTTTGGTTCTGAGGCTGTGCTCCAAATCTTGTCATGCGAATGCTGTTCATCTAATGAGAAGGTTGGTCTTGTAGTTTCTAGCTCTTCTTCACTTCCTTGTTACTCATCTTCTCCATTTCCCACAGGTCCGGTCTCTCTTTTTGTTGCGTAGTGACATAAGACCTTCAGATTGAGTCTACCTCACCCACGGTCTTCCCAATCCTGCCTCCCTCTCGTCCATTTTCGTGCAGTAATCAACCCCAAGACCGACCATTGGAATTTTCGGGTTAGCGGCTACGGAGTCTTGTTCCAACTTCTGTTAGCAGCGAGGACGCCAGCGATAGGCCTGCAATCACACCTCCAACAGCGAAGATGGCTCATTCTAACCCTGGTAGATGACCCATCGTTCACTCGTAGCTATCCTCATCGCACTCTTCACACCCTCTCCCTCTCCCGCCATCCGCATATATAGTAACCAAGACCCCTGTTATTTGCGACCCTCTCGAATGATGGATAGTTGGCCAAAAAAATCGGTTCTGGAGTGAGGGTTGCTCAACTGGTTGGTCCTTTCCCTTGTCACCGTAATTGATCCTCACACTTCCAACAGCGGCGACACATATTTGTATCTCTGAAGGGAAAATTCATTGGCAGAAGTGAATTCTTCCTTGTCGCCATTGTCAATCTTCATCCTTCCAACACCCTCCATTCATAGAGTTACCTCTTCACTGGAAGGGAGCTGGACGGGAAATAGGATCACCTACCGAATGCTAATCACTCTGCCAGCAACGACGACGGCTCTTCAACATCGGCTATATTATCTAAGCCTCACTCACATCCACAATCATCAGGGTTTACCTACCCTCTTCCCCCCATCTGTACATGCTGACTAAGAGACCTGTTACTTGCGACCGCTGTCTCTCTTGTGTCTTCTCGATGGCTCTTCGGGAGGAATATTGGAATGACATGGAAATATATAGACTGAGCCGGACTCGAACCGACGTCATCAGCTATCATGACTGATGCTCTACCATTAAGCTATCAGTCTTAGTGGTAGATTCCGCCCCAGGGGTTCATTACTCCCCTGTCCTGTGGGGTTAGCACAGAGGTCCGAGAGAACCCAGTCCAACACACCCCCATGAACACATCAGGAAAACTCCAGACGTTTCCACACTGTCAGAATGTGAGTGGCGACATAATACCCTCCCGATGCCATAAATTTATCACGTCTCATAATTTTGTTCTGGTTTCATAACTGCGCTTGTGGCAGAATAAAAAAATCTGAGGTTGGTCAATTAGACTTTTGTCATACCTCCCAGATGCTCATAATTTTTCTTTTGTTCGCAGTTTTGACAAGGGCAATGCAATAATGTTCGAATTAGAGGGAATTTACATAAAATAAAACACATGTGTATTCGTATCTAATATTAATCAGACGCAGAGATGAAGAGAATGTGGCAACGGGGAGCTGTGGCAATGGCGATGTGGGCAGAACCTCGCGGCCTCGCACTGGGTGCGCACAAAAAAAATGGACAGCCTCTCCACTCTTGGTTTCATCGTCATCGTCCTCTTTGTCACTGCCTTCGTCAATGTCCTTACCCTTGCTGTGGTGTTGCACTGCTGACATGGCTGCCATCATTGCGATTGTGCTGGTGGTCATGGGCGTGGTGATTGTGGTTGTGCTCATTCACCTCGAGTGGTTGTGGTCGTCCTCTGCTGTCATGTCACTAGCATTGCGCCGCCGGCCCTGGCTTGCTCAACAAAGCATTCGCGCGGGCCCGGGGCTAAGTACATGGTGAGAGGGGACTGTCAATCATGGGTGGTTGGTGGGCAGGTGAGCTGGAAGCCGCGGATACGCACATATTCGTCCACTGGAGGCTGCATTCCTTGTCGTTGCTCTCGTCTGGTCATCGTGTTGGGGCTAGCGGGAGGCGCAGCCATAATAGAGTCGATTCACCTGCCATGGGTCGTCAGTGAGTGCTAGTAAACAGGTAAGCTGGCAGTTGGGGGGTACTCACCTGGCCAATGATTTCTCCTCGTCCTGTTACCTGCTCAATGTTAACGTTCAACCATGGTAGAGGTGGACGTTCTCTGTGAGGGAATGGTCAGCGACATCCCTAAAAGTGAGTTAAATAAGAAGCAAGGTGGTAATGGAACAGGAGGAAAAATACCTTCAGTACTTATGGAACGCAAGGGTAAGATTGTTTTGAAAGATGACCGGTAAGAGGATGAAGTTGGAAGAAGGGAGTAGGAATGGTTCATATTTTGGGACACATGTCGCAATCAACAAGGTCACGTGTGTTCGGAGTTTGAACGAACTTGAGCGAAATTCATAAACTACATGCGCGTCGCAGGCCAGCACCAAATGCCCAGTAATGCACTGCCTATCGTTTCGTGGAAGTGGCTAGCTCATCATCACCTTTCTCTCTACTCGATGGCCACCCTGTTCTCTCTCTTCCCACCGACTTCCCACATCCCTCAGTCTTCACCATGGTGGAAATGACCACCTTCACCACAACCGGTGGTCACTGCATCTGTCAGACATTCTGTCTGGATTTATGACATAGGTGTTGATGAGGGATAGATGGCGAAACCATGAGAACAAGAGATAGCACCTCATCTGGTAAGCCATTCATTGACATTCCCTCAAACACTCATTCTATCCCAATGGCAGCTATCCCCGTAGCTTACGGAGATTCGATAGCAATGGCCATTACAGCTTACCCATGCCCCCAGAGACTTTCAAGCTATTTTTATCGTCATTGGCTACTATTTGAAATGATATGCAAGTCTCGATTTTTCTACAACTTGTTCGGTTGAGGGCAACAGTAGAAACCGCTGCAAAGAGATCTATGTAGTAGAAATACAAAGTTCTGAAGTTCTGTTATTTAATTCTGAAAGGATGTGACACCCATAAAATACTGACAATGATCTGACTACTTGAGATTTGTGAAGAAAAAATGGAAGGGAAATATTTCTGACAGGGAAATTCGCCACACCTGTCAGACGTGTCAGACGCAACAGACCTTCCACACACAAAGAGTTTTCCTGATGCAAGGACCGATGAGTGACCTCGCAGGTGTGGTTAGCACCTCATTCCTGAGCCACCTGTCCCATAACCGGGTTGCTGCTACCATATTGGAATGACATGGAAATATATAGACTGAGCCGGACTCGAACCGACATCATCAGCTATCATGACTGATGCTCTACCATTAAGCTATCAGTCTTAGTGGTAGATTCCGCCCCAGGGGTTCATTACTCCCCTGTCCTGTGGGGTTAGCACAGAGGTCCGAGAGAACCCAGTCCAACAAGGAATGATAGTTGGGGAAAGTAGCTCTGACAGCGAGGGGGGTAGTTACTTGGTCAGCTCTTGCATTCGTCACCATAATCAATCCTCATACTTCCACAGCGACAACATGTTCCTAGGCTCCTTCACCTCTGTACACCGAGTTTTATGACTGTGCTCAATGACACCAAGAATGCCAAATTGGGAGGAGTGAATGGGTAAAGAGGGACAATTAGGATCGGACTCGCCTGGTCAGCGATTTACCTTGTAGATTCACTGCATCTCTTCACTGGCTACATCTTCTAGACAAAGACATCCTCGTTAGCGAGGATGAACAAGGCTATAATGTCCTATTCCTTCTACACGACCGGGAGTGCCCGGGGTTCATTGTACTTTCGCCGATCTCACCACTACATATGTCTTAGAGAAGAAAGAATAATCGATTCAATTCGCATGCAACCGCGGCGATAACGAACTCAGCTAGGAACGTACACTTCACCTGTCTGAGTCCTACCTGAAGACGAGAGCAAATGCAAATGGCGGAAGTGGGAAGTCATGTCTTGCTAAAAACACTGGCAGTATATAGCCTGTGTGTCGATATTCATCATGGGCACGTGCGGTAATCATGCATCATGTCGAGTCTTGCATACGCCGAACTCTGCAGCTGTGAGCGATGACACTAAGAACTCTGATCTCGGAGGAGCAGATGGGCTGGAAGGGATAGGTTGATGAAGCTGTGCAGCTGGTGAATCAAGATTGGTGAGTATCTACAAAACCATCGTACCCCATCCCTTCTGGAGTGCCCCTAGCAAGTTTTCAAATCGTACCTTTGGCGATATCACTCCCATGTACAGTGGAAAAGATAATGATTGATTTGTTTAGCATGGAACAATGGCGACGATCAACTCGAAGATAAACATTCAGCCGCCTACAACTCTGGGCCCTACGATCCCTACCTGAACCAACACCCCCATACCCACTCGAACGCCACCTATGGTTGAGAGCATCAGGAGCGAAATGCTTATCTGGTCAGTTTTATTTCCTTCTAAAAATAGCGGCGCGCCTTATACCGCACCACTCGTTAATAGCAGGAAATCGGAACCACAACGGGGCGATTTTCCAGAGTCTGTTGAAACCCACCCATATATACTATGCATACCTCAGTACCCCTCTTCTACACAGCGATTAGGAGCTCCCTTCATGCATTGGGGCATTCGGCCAAGTCATTTTCGTCGTGACCTCAGCACCTGCTTATTTATCAAGTGGAAGGACAGATAGGCAATGCGATTAGCATAGAACGGCGACTCGGATAACGATACTCGTGTTGTTGCGCTCGTCCATGCCTCCCAGAAACGACCCTGGATCCATCACATATCATTTGAACACTCCAACGATAAGCAGCCGACTGCCTGCAAAGACATTAGGTATAGTGCTTGGAAGTCCAGTCCAGTCCGGTTTTTCCTTTATTTTTAGGAAGACCGAGACTGAGACCGGTCCTCCCTGGCTCAAATTCTCAAAAACCGAGACCGAAACCATCATAGACCGGTCCAGAGCAGTTTTGTGCAGTTTTGTGCGGTTGCAAGACCGGTCTGAACCAGTTATGGTTCAGACCAGTCTTTACATGTAAATAGAATTGAATATATATAAACTATGTACTCAGTACTCTACGTTATTCTCGAGGTGATGGGCACTGATAGTCGGCATGCGAAGCAAACGCGGATGCCGTCAAACCCCATGTCTTCCAGGGAGAAGGTGAGGAGGCTGTATTTGCCTCCTCTGATGCTGTCAAATGTTCAGAGAGATGGCGAGGTGGCATAGATAGTGGGGATGGGCGCTTACGTGGCAATCGAGGCAGGAATGGGCGGCGTTGGGTCGTAAATGAGGAGGGGTGTCGTTGGGGTCGTAGGAGGCAAGGATGGGCGGTGACGTGGCGGGGTAGTTGTCGAAAGACCGCAGGAGGAACCTCTCATCTGTGCAGCCCCTCTGAACGACAAACGACGGCAGCGGTTCATTCATTCATACACGCTGTAGGCTGTGTCCAGGGGGAGGAGGCGTTGGTGTGGGTAGTTTGGTGGCCAGGTGCAGATCCCACAGTGTGGGGTGGGGTGTATGGTACTAGAGCATCATTAGTCGTCGCCATTGTTGGGAGGTGGTGAACGGAGATGTGACCATGATTGGGATCGTGGTCGCATCTCCTGACGTACTTCACGGGTCTCCCATACCATGGGTCTCCCCTTGCATTTCCATACCCCTCTGCGCTCGCTGTAATCCTTTGATAATGTTAAACAGCGCCTACATCCTTTGTTGAGAGGGAAGGCTTGTGTTGCTTCCACTGAAGGCGAGTGCAGGGGGGACCTAAACAATGAGAATAAGGTTAGAAAACATAACTTAGACATAAAGTACAAACCTCTCATTCACATTTTGTTGTGTCTGCCAAAACAAGAGGGAGATCATGAGAGGAAAAGAGAATCGAAGGCAAGATCAACATCTGGCATCGTTGATTTCAATTTGAACTCCGCTCTCGACAATAACTTTGCAATCAGTTTAAATCTAAGGTGGAAATGTTACAAAAATGGTTAAATATGTACAGTACATACCTGACTTGCTCGCAGGCCAGAAAGACTGGTTGAGACCAGTTAGACCGGTCTTTTCTCGGTCTTGAATTTTCAAAAATCCTGAGAGACCGAAGACCGGACCGTGGTTGCGGTCTTTGACGGTCCTGGGAATTTCCGGTCTTGGGTGGTCTGGGTCCGGTTCAGTCCCGGTCTTTTGCAGTCTTGGGACTGGACTTCCAAGCACTAATTAGGTAAAGTTGATATTATATCGAATACATTAAAGTGGGTGTTTACGAACCTTTTGAATGTGAATAGAGGAAGAAAGCTGCAGTCAGTACTCTGGATGGGCGATACTCAATATCACCACAGGTACTCCTGGGTGAAAATAGAGTGCATACAAAGACAAGGAAGAAAAGGTTACTTACCTGTTGAGTAGTGAGTGTTCATGTGGTTGGGGATGAGAGAGCAAAGAGGACGAGGCAAGCACTGGGAAGTGGAAAGGACGAAGGTTTAAAGTATGCAATTCACCTACTTGGCTCAGTTACGACGTTTTCCTGGTGCACTAGGGCCTGTTCCCTGGTAGACGATCGGGAGTTCATTTCCTCCTTCGTTGAATTGCATCAATTGGATTCATAGTGTCTCCTCACTCTCCTGAAATCTGAGAGATGTGTTGCTCATTCAATAAGGCTTCGTTGATTGCACCCCCCCCCCCCAATAGCCTTTCGCCATCTCCCTGTTCATCCCAAATGCCAAAAGTATCTTGTCCAGCAACCTTTAGATGAAGAAAAAGCGACTCAAATGAGTTCTACCCTCGTAAGTAACCTTGATTAACGTACAGTCAGAAGCCGAGCGTTTTCTCCGTCATTTCCGCATCCTGAGAATGCATGTCTCAAATGCCCGCCATTTCACTGGCATCCGATGCAGAGTACACGAGTTGTGCAAAGACACGAATATGGGTTTGGTGGTGAATAACATGTTAATACTCGCAGAATCCATCGGCAATGACCATAACGTGAAGAGGTTTGACAGCTCCCATGGTGATCGTAAACGTTGGTGTCAGCCCTCTTTTTATATTCTGGTGCAGGTTCCGGTCTGCTCATTAGTGAAACTTGAAAAACCAGAACCTACATCAGGAAAAGGCCACCTAGCTCTGGCTGTCTTTAGATGCTTTAGCTGTCCTAGAGCATCCTGAGACATCCTAGGATGTCTTAGGATGTCTCAGGATGCTCTAGGACAGCTAAAGCATCTAAAGACAGCCAGAGCTAGGTGGCCTTTTCCTGATGTATTCCACCAAAATGCTGATGGCTAAACATGGTATTTATTGTAATCTATCTTTGATAATGGTATCTCGCTTTGTCGTTAAATACAAGTACCGGAAAAATACTTATGGGAGAAGGTTTACGGTGGAAAGATAATGTCCTTTGTCGACATGGTGATTTTGAGATTGATGGACCAATGATTGAAGACTCAAGAGTTGGTTCCACTTTCATGAAAACGAATTGTGTTCAGTTCCGTTAGTCCATCTGACCAAACAGGATTGTCGCCTGCCTGGGCTCGAATATGAAGAAGTACGCGACTTGTAAGAATTGTATGTGCCATTCGTGCCACTCTATGTTGTGTGAGTATTCGTCTATTTGAAATTACACATTCACCACTTACCCTGCCAAGAGCATTTGGTATTGTTGCTAGCCATGGTAATCCAATAAAATTAGAAACTCTGGGAAATTTTAAAGGGAACTCCTGAACTCACGGGAAGGGTATTAACAATGATGATATTAATAGATGAAAAGACTGGAAAATGTCGTAAGTGATGAAGTCCCCTGTTCTTTCCAAAACGAGACCTACTGAAGAGATATAAATAATAAATAATGCCTATATCCAAAGTTCAGCATGCTTGCAATTACCAGCTATATCCCAGCGTCTTACCGTCACGATAGACCACTTTCGTTAGGGTGCTGTTTGCCCCATCTCTATCTGATATTGAGAATATGAGCATGCTCTGAATGACTTGACAAAACGGGGATTTCGTACATGCTCGGATGGCAGGTACCAACATCAACATGAACAACACTAGGGACCTTTTCAATCAGAGCAAGAATATCATTGAATAGCACATTCACACTCACGAGCGTCCCATATAATTAATACCACCCAGAGAAAACCAAGATCATGATTGGAGCACACCACAAAACACTCCCTGAAACCTGGATATGGTGCGACATCAACTAGCATACAGTAAATCATCCATCAAGAATGAGCATGGAAATTCCACTTACCGGTAACGGTCCTAACGGAATTAAGCCATCGCACCAGGACAATGAAACTTGAAGTGCAATAAAGGGTGTAAAGGATTGGAAGAATAATGGTCAACCGCCGGTTCCTATTCCACACTGCCCATGTCCGTAGTGTGAGGATCACTGTTAGAAACCAATGAATACTACTCGAAACAGGGAGTGTAAGCTGAACTTGCTCTCGGATGCAGAAACCCCAATGAGCATCAATGCTGGTCATAAAATAAGTTCTATCTGCTTCATTTCAAAGTAGGTTGGGTCAGTTTTACGAACCTGACTTAGCATAGTGTACCTTCCGAGGCCAACACACTGTCTCCTCCCCACTATGATCTTTTTAAAAACCAAAAAAAGTTAAGCATAGGAAGAAGATAGGAAACCACATCATACTGACAAATGAGAATAAACCAAATGATGTCAATGAACGGCAAGTAGCGTTGAAAGAAGTATAGCCCCTTCATGAAATTCCACTTCGATTTCCATACCAGATCAACCTCCATTTCGAAAGTAAGGATGTAGTCCCAAAGGAACATCGTAAACATTATGACTGTCGCAACAGTCAGAAGAGCTCAATTTCTTCTCCTATAGTAGACCTGACCATCAAAATTCTGCCAGTGAGGTGGTCAGATTGGTGAAACGCAACACTGAAAGAAGTTGGAAAACGGACTGTGAATATTCTGTTCACAAATAATGTGGTTACCAAGGAAGCTAAGTCATTCCCTGGGCCCACCATGACAGCGAATTATTCTCCAGGGTCAATGTGCTTAGAGGTGGTCTGACTCGAGCGAAAGGAAAAAGATGAAACAAGGGGAATGTCCATACGACAAGATGCTTCACGGTGCGCTTTATCAGAATCAAGAGTGCGAACAGATTGACCCGATTCGAACCATCAGGTGTGCAACTATATTTAATTCCATTCCGTTGTTCTAGCTCATACGGTTGGGATATAAACAGCTCACCAGGTTGGCATCAGCGTCTTCTCGGGCCTTGGGTTGGTATTGTATGTGTTGATAGAACAGCGTCCGGGCCGATCAACATTCGAAGGTGGCATTGTCCATGGGCAGGTGTCATAACTTCGGGGCGATATCTCCTCCACATCTGATATCTATTATAGGGCCAGATCGTACAGTACCTACAACGATCTAGTAAATGATCTATCCATGGCAGTGTCGAAACTACTGATCCAAAAGGTGGTATTCAAGCTGTCATCTCTATCTATGTACCATTACCCGATTTCCCAATGGCTTCCATGAACAACTGGGGATTCGCATGGTCTTTTAAGCCCATAACAAGCTCAACAATTTCCAGAAAAGAGATATGTGATCCAGGATGCGGTATTCAGCATTGAGGGAGGCGAAGAGCGGACGTTAAGTGAACCGTGACTGGGCCCACCACTAAATCGTGAGCGCGAAAGAGGGTGGACAGCGACGAGCATGAAAACCAACCGATCATGCAAGCCGTCGACCAACCTGTTCGTATACACCCCATTCACGTTTACAGGCACACCTCATACACTCACACGCACGCGCACGCGCACATGTGGCGTCATTGGTTCCCACTATTTTGGATGGTACTTACATTTATAAGGAAAGTTCTTCCAACACGAAAAATTACAAGTTCCAAACATCTCGGACAGAAGCGATGGGAGTTTCCGCATCCCATAGGAAGATGGCAATCACGATCCCAGTAGCAGTTTCAGCAGTTTCTTATCTTGTCCGCAGTCTCTGATCTTGTCGGCAGTCTTTTATCTTGGTGCTGTCTGGTCTTGTTGATCTCTATATCTTCATCGGAGAATCTAGGACATGACCGGTCATCTCCTAGGGGGTTCTCAACTATTTGACTTATATTT
>Ga0307513_10004695_pt1 | contig 18174 bp, 23 predicted proteins | sample 15_EM_MG_FD_202174 | JGI IMG/M metagenome (GOLD analysis project Ga0307513, IMG submission 202174) | Populus trichocarpa ectomycorrhiza microbial communities from riparian zone in the Pacific Northwest, United States - 15_EM | ecosystem: Host-associated > Plants > Roots > Unclassified | place... | reverse complement strand
TCGTCGCCATTCAATGTCTCGTCAAGTGTCTGGGCCATCGCCTCACGGGAGGCACGTACATATCTAGCATCGGTCCACTGTAGCCAAAAGGGTTGGGAATTTACACCCTCCTGTGTCAGTTATTTCTCACTTCATTGCGGTTCTGGAATATCCAGGCTGCTGTGCTTGTGGTGAGTTATAGGTCACTGATCGTGGTCCAGTAAGCCAAACTTCTTGACTTCAAGAAACTTGACGTTTCCAAAAGGAAATCTCAAAAAATGAGAGGTTGGGCAATTGCGACTCCGTTCCATAGAAGAACGCGTTTCGGCCCACTCCTTCGCAAGAGGGCCACCCAGAGTGGGAAGTTAGGAGAGTGATCAGGCTAAATGGTCGGCATAATGGGTTCCTTCAAAGTGCCGCCTCGGCAAGGGCGGAAGGGTACAGCCTGAGGTCGAAGTGAGCCTGGCGTGTATCGCTAAGCGTACGACTTCCCTACGTGGACCGCTTAAATTAAACATATCGGGGAAATGCATAAAAGCGAAAAGAGGAGAAGTCCGTGGGGCGAGTGCGCTGCAGGCCGCATCAGGCGTCCTCCCAAGTGCCCAATACACCCGATGACGCTGGAAGACGAAACCGATATTGGATATCCCAACAAGGGGAAGCAAAGAATATGATCTAGTTATTGCTTCCATTGGCCTAGACAGGTAACCGTGAGGATGTGGTGTCCAAAGGGAGTAGGGAATCGCCAACGCCAGAAAGTACACGTATACACCGTCTCTCATACCAGAACAAGGGGCATAGCGAGGCAGGAGGACCGAGCCCAATGTGGAAGACGCGGCACTATTGGGGAGAATAAATTAGACACGCAAGTGCCCTGCCCGTGGGCGCCGATTCGAGGCGAATCGTCGATGCATGGGCGAAGCTTGCCATAGTTGGTAATTCATGATAATGCCAATGTGGTCGTTGGATATGCCAACCCTTTTGACTAACCTAACCAGGAACGTGGTAACCAGGTTAACTGACCTAATCAGGAAAGTGGTAACATGATCGCTACGGTTCGACCCTTCGCTGTTGTTGGCCCTGTCCGGGGAACACGCGTCATCGAGGCGTCTGGTGGGACCGCTGTCGGCGTTCTCCATATGTCCATGCTTTCAAGAAAGGGATAAACGGTGGTGGAGAACAACACGTCGGCGACTATCAGGCGGGAGAGTAATCCTGTTTCGTACGAGCGACAAGTCATGCACAAGAAGTCAATGTCAGCGCATGGGGCAACAGCAACTCCGTGACTGGCGCGTTTGTCCCGGTGCAGCGGCGTTCTCTCGTGTGGACAGTGAACGTGGACCCTCGTAAACTGAAGTGGCGTTGACTTTTGCTACTTCAGGGAACTCTGAGAAGCACCTCATGGATTGTAATCGATCTATTTCGGTGCTAAATGCTTTTCGAAATAACCGCGACCTGCCGACATAAAGCACCACCTCTTATGATGAAGGCCTCTCATATGATGAACTACATACGACATATTTCCCAAAGTAGTAGCATGGCGAATGCCAATCAAGCGAAATACCATGCGGCGTCGCTTCGATGTGGCCTCGAAGCCTGGAGTCCATACGTCGCAACTCAGTGCAGAAGGCAAGGGACGCGGGAAGCGTGGAGGAGAGTAGGTCCAGAACCACGCGTGAGAAGGGGCATTATAGAAGTGCCTCATATACACGACTTGGGAATCGAATGAGCCAGGTGAGACATGTAGCAGCCCGGGGGAACGTGCGAGCAGAAGCTCGCGCGACATTACTTTTGCGGGTCAGTGGTGTATAATCGGTTGGAAGCGTTCCATTGATTCTGCGAGACGCTTTGATGGTGTCTCAACCGTAACTAGCCCTCTAGAACACTGCCGCCAGAGTGACACAGCCATTGAATTTAGGCCCTCACACCTAGGCGCAAAGAGTACACGGCCAAGTCTGGTCAAAGTTGGGGCCTAGGCACCTTTCGCGGCTGCGAACGGGTAATCATGAAGGAATGTGGGTTTGTTGAGGGATGTTATCAACATGGGTATGCTTAATAGCACAAAGACAGGTTATTTGCCAAAGTAGGACGGATGAACGACACTAGAGGGGAAAGCTGGTTAAGTTTCACCTGTGAGCTGAATAAAAAGGGACAACGAACGCGATGTAAGCACTGTTCGAGAAATCGCCACCGAATACGCAACCCCCGAAGGCCATGTTATGTCTAATGTTGCATTCACCGTTAAGCCACTGCGACGTGCCTCCGAAGTCCCAATAGTCGTAAGTGACGGCGTTGCCCTTGTTGTTGACAAAGAAGGCTCCACAATTTTGCTCTGTGAAAAATGTCACCTGGTCTGTTCGTCAAAATCGAACCGATCGTGTGTCAGTCGCGTGTCATGATCCTGTGGGAGCGAAGGCGACGTACTAGCCTCGACAGTGAATTGCAAAGCCATGGAATGGAGTCTGTTATACAACACTGCGCAGTCGTCCGGGTTTGGGGAGGGAACACCTGGTTGAGGTCCACACGCTGTCAGGCATCTTGCACCTTCAATGTTCTCGACGCGCTTTTCCAGGACGGTATCGCGCTTAGAGAGGGTTACCTTGACAGGAATGGAGTAGGTGCCCGTGTAAATATGTCCATCAAGCATGTCTTCCGAAACCTTGACGAGGCCCATCCCCTCGAGGCGCTGTGTTAGGTCGTCGACATCTGGTATTAACATCGTATGGTTGTGACGACAATGAGGATAGAAAGAGAAAGGCAAGAGTAGTCAGTGAGAGGCCGTCGAAAAGTCGAACTGCTGACTGGTTGTGGCGGCTTGGTTTGCAGCCTGAGACACGGCGTTATCGACGTTTGCATCAGCATCCTCGAGGGTTTCCAGAGGGTTTCTGAATCCATGTCCTCCAGCAGCACGAATACTGATCTCCGACCGCTGTGCAGGCAGGCTACGAGCGACGACTGAGCCGGCACCAGAGAAGAGGGCAAGTGTTTTGGCGATGGTAGATGGTCGCATTGTGGCTCTTGTCTTTGCCGTGGTTTTTCGCCGTGCAGGAAGGATGCGCTTATATCAGGACCACGGGGGCTTTGTTATAGAATCATAGAATCACGCGGCTTCGCGCCGAAATACTCTATTTTCCGAAAACACCCGGTTTGTGTCATATTAATTACACTTTGTCGTATCCTTTGTTGTTCGCCCTGTCGACCTCCGATACCGGCGCCAGGGAAATTGAACGGTAAATAGCATCTGAAATAATGAGAACGTCTTTGTGCGCATCTACCTTGTGGACACGTATTGAATAGCTGCACTGACTGCGGCGGCGCCAGCAGTAGCATGTTCCCTATCCTTCACCGTCGTCTTGCCGGTTAACCCGCCGAGGTACGCTTTCCGTGAGGTTCCCATTAGTACCGGGCATCCTTCCAAGCCAGTCCTTGCGATAATCGGTAGCTCATGGTCCGTCCGTTTCCCCTCTTCTGGTGCTGCTGCTTTGAGCTCCATCCCCCGTCGCATCAGGCCCAATTTATCCTCGAAATTCTTCGAGAACCCGATTCCAGGGTCTAGTATGATGTTCCAACGTCGAACGCCCGCCCGGAGCGCTCTCTGCACTCGCGAGCCCCAATTCCTTCTCACCCTTCCATTGCACCAGCGCAAATTGCTGCTTCCGCCGCATCAGCGCGGAAGGTATCCACGGAATTTAGGATCTGGCGTAGGTTCTCCTAATCGCCTGGATGACCGGTGTGTTTCTCCGTCTGGTGATGAAACCCGAACCTGGTCGAGTTGAGTAACCACCAATGTCGAGGATATCCGTGCCTGCCTCTACGGCGGAGCGAAGATAGGAGGTGGCTGCGGTCAGGGAGAAGTGATCATCACCATCTGAAAAGGAGTCCGGAGTTGTATTCAAGGTCGGCATGAGATACATTTGGCGCCCCATGTCCAGGTAATGGGTCCCGGATCTGGTGATGCAGGAGATCCATTGTAGGGGCGAGATGGAAAAAAATTGACCTTTCTCATCTGTGTTTTCTCGTGTCGTATGGAACCGAGGAGCCCCCGTATAGTACGCCCTAGGACTGGGTGTATGAAAGTGGGGGCGATGCTGCATGAGAAGCTGTCTACGTAACAGGAATACACATCTTACTCTGCTAGAGGCCGCAATACAAATTCCCTCTCCTGCACTCGTGGATGAGGAGCTTGGATATCTCTATCTGGGATGCCATTGTTATTGACTGTCGGTTGTCGTCATTTGTTGTATGCCACGTCACCCTGTTTGGTATGTTTGGTCATTCCCCATCCCCCCACTGTTATGTCCGCAGATCCCCATTCCTGTGGCATGTGAATCTTGTATACTACTTTAGTGCGCGACCAGCGGTAGGAAAATCCTCACGGTTCTCCCCCTCCTGATCACGCACTAGGTGTATTTTATATATCCTTACGGTTCTCCCCCTCCGGATCGCGCACTAGCTATTTGAACAGGTATGTCCGAGATCCATCAAATAGAATACCGAGATCCACTACTCTTGGCCCATCTCGAATGTTAGGAGTTCTCCTCGCTCTCTTCAACATCTTTGAGCACTCCAAGTAGGCGTTGGGCGTCCATTGTTGTTAAAACCTTTTCATACAAACAAAATACCATCAGAAACGCATTGGTAAATCTGCTGGTGACCAAGCAGACCATTTACGAAGCGCGGTTGTTCATGTACATCGGGCTAGATTCATATAAGAAACTCGTGTCTACTACACGGACCCCGTGCTAAGTCTCGAGCATGCGTATTGCAGTTTCAATGTTTCGGACCTTATCACTCAAGTTGGAGCCAAGTTTTTTTCGATAGCGAGCACACGCTCGCCTGTGTTATACGTGGTTGATGCGGATCACGCGAGGCTAGTGTAGGAAGAGAAAAGATAGGCCTGACCGGGGTTCGAACCCGGGACTCCCTGAATCTAGTAAGGGTGCGATACTGCTACGCCACGCGGCCAGTAGTTGGAGGAATCATCAACTCCAACTGCGAGGTGCTCTCAGTGACATCACAACAACAAATAGTATTATGTTTGAGAGCGTTCGTCCTGTTCGTAGGTATGATAGGGTTGCTGGGCTGAAGAGAATTTCTTCGACAAGAAACCAGCAGGGCGGCATGTCTGCCACTCGGTTCCCTGACCGTCATACTGTAGGAAGAGAAAAGATTGGCCCGACCAGGGTTCGAACCCGGGACCTCCCTATATCTAGTAAGGGTGTGTTAACCACTACACTACCTGGCCAATAGTTGGAGGAATTATGAACTCCAATAAATACGATTCAATGCCTGAAATAGAGGCATCACAGATTAAGAATATATACTCCCCAATTTGTTTTGCTTTATCATAATCGATCGGCTTGAGTATTGGCAATTTAAAGGCAGTGGACTTGAGGCTTGCGTAACACTTCTCGTGCGGCGGTCCCCAATTCCAAACCTTCACCCTTGACATTCCTGATAAGGGAACATTATATGCTGATACGTCCGGCATGAATTGGGAAAGACCTACTCTCCCAATAGGGTGGGTGGGAGCCCATTTCCCAGCATTGGTGGTGGGAGACCCGGTTCTCAACAAGGACAGTGGGGATGTCTGTGTGGAGTCCTGGCAGGGCCACATACATGGGGCGTGGTCAACTGCGTTTTCCCAGCATTTTTTAACTATCTAAGTCAAATTACAAATTCCCATTCTACAGAACGGGAAATAGGAATCCCAATACGGAGACCGGGAACACTTTTCACAGAGGCCCGTCAACAGAGTGGAACCAAGTCCATTGGATCTTCTCTTCTCTTTACCAGGGTAGTTCGTATGATTCAGACTTGCATATGACCTAGTACGGTAGATATACCACGGCGCGTAGAGGCGGGGCAGTACTCGTTCAGGAATCACGCTGCACGATACAAAAGTATTAAAATCTCCACGCAGTCGTCTCTATTCAATGTCTCGTCAAGTGTCTGGGCCATCGCCTCCCGGGAGGCACGTACGTATTTAGCATCGGTCCGCTGCAGCCAAAAGGATTGGGCATTTACACCCTCCGGTGTCAGTTATTTCTCACTTCATTGCGATTCTGGAATATCCAATGTGTCGTGCTTGCTGTGAGTTATAACGCGGTCCAGTAAGCCAAACCTCTTGACTCCAAGAAACTTGACGTTTCCAAAAGGATGTTGGATTATTGCCACACGGCGGCATAATGTATCCGGCCCTGCAGGCCAGAACCCCCGGCCATATTCCCTATTTGCAATACTGCCATATACTTCTATCGTCTCCTTAGCTACCACTGTTTATCGTATGACGTATGTGGTCGTTTCTGTATATAGAGCGCAGCGAGCGAGGGGCGAAAGATCATCACGGTTCTTTCGCCAGCTCACACGTTGCGCTAGCCTCTGTTTCTACAAAGGAAATCTCAAAAAACGAGAGGTTGGGCAATTGCGATCCCGTCCTATCGAAGAACGCGCTTCGGCCCAGTCCTTCGCCAGAGGGCTACCCATAATGAGAAGACAGGAGAAGTGAACAGGCTAAATGGTCAGCATAATGGGTTCCTTCAAATGCGGCTGCGGCAGGGGCGAAAGGGTACGGCCTGTAGCTTGAACGGAGCCTAGTGTGCGTAACTAAATGCAATCGCGGGCGGACAAGAAACTCGCTAATTTCAACCAGAAAACGGGTCCAACCATAGATCTATCCTAAAAGGGATGTGGCCGGGTATCACCGGCGTAGGGGGTTTTTAGTGGGTAGGTGGAAGTCCAACGGGCAAATGACCCAAAGGCAAGCCGTCCTGGAGTCCCACACACGGCGTCAAAGGGCGCTACGGTGCATGACGCATTTCCCCCCTTTCCCCCCAAAAAATAAAAATAAAAATAAAAATAAAAATGCAATCGCTAAACGTACGACTTCCCTACACGGGGCGCTTAAATTAATCACATCATGGCAATGCATAAAAGCTAAAGGAAGAGAAGTCCGTGGGGTGAGGCCACATCAACTGTCCCCCCAAGTGCCCAATATACCCGATGGCGCTGGTAGACCCGACAGTGGTTATTCCATCAAAGGGAATCAAAGAATATGATTTAGTTATTGCTTCCATTGGCCTAGACTAGGGAACCGTGAGGGTGTGGTGTCCAAACGGGGTAGGGAATCGCCGACGCCAGAATCTACACATATACACCTTCTCTCACACCAGGACAAGGGGCGCAGCGGGGCAGGAGGACCGAGCTCAATGTGGAAGGTGCGGCACTAGTGGGGGAATAGAAATCAGACACGCAAGTGCCCTAGCTGCCCGTGGCGCCGATTCGAGGCGAATCGTCGATGCATGGGCGAAGGATATATGGTCTTGCCATGCTCTGAATAGTTGGTAATTCATGAAAATGCCAGTGTGGTCGTTGGATATGCCAACCCTTTTGACTAACCAGGAAAGTGGTAACCAGGCAACCTAATCAGGAAAATGGTAACATGGTCGCTGTTGGCCCTGTCCCGGGAACATGCGCCTTCGAGGATTCTGATGGGACTGCTGTTGGCGCTCTCCATATGTCCATGCTTTCAAGAAAGGGACAAACGGTAGTGGAGAACAACAAGTCGGCGACCACCAGGCGGGCAGGAGAGTAATACTGTTTCGTACGAGCGACAAGTCATGCACGAGAAGTCCCGTTAGCGCATGGGGCAACAGTAACTCCGTGACTGGCGTGTTTGTCCCAGTGCAACGGCATTCTCTCATATGGACAGTGAGCGTGGACACTCGTAAACCTGAAGTAGGGCAGCAGAAGCGGCATTGACTCTTGCCCCTTCATTCAGGAAAACTCTGAGAAAACCTCGTCGATTGTAATTGCTCTATTTCGGTGCTAAATGCTTATCGAAATAACTGCGACTTCCCGATATAAAGCACCACCTCCTATGATGAAGCCCTCATATGATGAAATATATATGACATAATTCCCAATCCAGTTAACTCTCCTTACATTTGCACGTACTCTGGGTGAAGAATACGTCATAAAATCCCCAATACCATAATTATAAGCAAGGCGAAGTGCATATCAAGCGAAATATCGTGCGGCGTCGTTACAGTGACAGCTGTACCACGTAGAAAAGGGCCGCGATGTGGCCTCGAAGTTTAGAGTCCATACGTCGCAACGGAGCGCAGAAGACAAGGGAAGCGGGAAGCGGGGAGGAGATTCAAGGTCCAGAACTACGCGTAAAAGGTGCATTATAGAAGTGCCTCATATGCACGACAACCGCGCAATTTGGAATCGAATGGGCCAGGTTGAGACCGGGGGAACGTGTGAGCAGAGGCCCGCGCGACATTACTTTTGAGGTTCAGTAGTGTATCATCGGTTGGAACCGTTCCATTGTATCTGCGAGACGCTTTAATGGTGTCCTCATCGGATCTAGCCTTCTAGAACTCCGCCGCTAGAGTCTCCCGAAGTGACACAGCCATTGAATTTAGGCCTTCACACTTAGGCGTAAAGACTACACGGCCAATTCTGGTCAATGTTGGGGCTGGATTACGCTCAGGCACCTTTCGCGGCTGCGAACAGGTAATCATTCTGGAATGTGGGTTTTGTTGATGTATAGTATCAAAGAAACTTGCTCGCGCCTGCTGAACTGCAACGAACGACGTGAAAGGCATAGGATATGCTCCCGCAAAGGAGAATGACCAATAGCGAGGCAGGTTAGTGGCCAAACCAGGACGGGTGAGCGACACTAGAGGGGAAAGTTGGTTGAGTTTCACCTGCTGAATAAAAAAAGGGACAACGAACATGATGCTAGGAGCGCTCAGGTCAGCGCTACCAAATATGCAGTACCCGACGTTGCCGCCTCTATTCCTTTGTGCATGCACCGTTGAGCCACTGCGTCGTGCCTCCGAAGTCCCAATAATCGTAAGTGACGGCGTAATTCTTGTTGTTGACGAACATGGCTTCACAGTCCCCTATTTTTAGATCATTCGTGCCGACTGTTCGTCAAAATCCAACCGGTCGCGTGTTAGTCCTGTGTCAAAATCCTGTGGGGAAGGCGACGTACAAGCCTCGACGGTGAACTGCTCGGCCTTGTTATAGAGCGACTGATACACCTTTTGGCAGTCGTCCTGGTTGGGGAGGGGGAGCGTTGGCTCAACGCCGCAATCTGTCGCGCATCTTGCACCTTCATAATTCGAGGCGCGCTTTTCAGGACGGTATCGTGCTTAGAAAGGGTTCCGTTGACAGGAATGGAGTAGGTGCAAACCTTGACGAAGCCCATCCCGTCGACATCTGGTATTAACGTCGCGTGATTGTGACGATAATGAGGATAGAAAGAGAAAGGCAAGAGTAGTCAGTGAGAGGCCGTCGAAAAGTCGAACTGCTGACCGGCTGTGGTGGCTTGGGTTGTAGCCTTAGACACGGCATCATCGACGCTTGCACCAGTGTCCTCGAGGATTGCCAGAGGGTTGCTGAATCCATGTCCTCCAGCAGCATGAATATTGATCTCCGACCGCTGTGCAGGCAAGCTACGAGCGACAACTGAGACAGCACCAGAGAAGAGGGTAAGTATTTTGGCGATGGTAGATGGTCGCATTGTGGCTCTTGTCTCTGCTGAGTGGTTTTTCGCCGTGCAGGAAGGATGTGCTTATATTATGACAACCCACGGGGACATAGTTTATTCCAAACCTGCGCCGCTTCGCGTCCCTACCACCATTTTTCTGAAAACGCCGGTTTGTCACTGTCGACCTCCGATGCCACCCGAAGTTGAACGAAATATTGTTCCGATGAGTTACCTTGCACGCTTGCGCGGAGCATGAGCGCATGAGGTGAGCCTGATGGACGACCTCTACTCCTGCCCAGTAAGGCAAGTGTAGTAGGACCGGGAGGCTGGGTGGTAGCCCTTTCTAGAGTTCACCGCGATGGTCCGCGTACCATCGGGTGGCAATCCAGCGCCAGCACGAGCCGGTTGGTCCCGGACTCGAAGACATGATCGTTGTAACCAAGAAGTCAACTATCACCGCCGTGGGTGCTATATGGTGGTCATATGGTAGGAGGTCCGTAGGTGCGGCCTGCAGCGTGCTCGCTCCTCTGAGAAACACCTCGTCGATTGTAATCGCTCTATTTCGGTGCTAAATGCTTATCGAAATAACTGCGACTTCCCGATATAAAGCACCACCTCCTATGATGAAGGTCTCATATGATGAAATATATGACATAATTCCCAATACAGTTAACTCTCCTTGCATTTGCACGTGAAGAATGCGTCATAAAATCCCTAAATACCATAATTACAAGCAAGGCGAAGTGGATTTCAAGCGAAATATCGTGCGGCGTCGCTTCAATGACAGCTATACAACGCAGAAAAGGGCCGCGATGTGGCCTCGAAGCTTAGAGTCCATACGTCGCAACGGAGTACAGAAGACAAGGGAAGCGGGAAGCGGGGAGGAGAGTCAAGGTACAGAACTACGCGTGAGAGGGGCATTATACAAGTGCCTCATATGCACAGCAACCGCTCAATTTAGAATCGAATGAGCCAGGTTGAGACATGTAGCAACCCGGGGGAACGTGTGAGCAGGGCCCGCGCGACATTACTTTTGATGTTCAGTAGTGTATCATCAGTTGGAACCGTTTCATTGTATCTGAGAGACGCACTGATGGTGTCCTAATCGGATCTAGCCCTCTAGATCTCTGGCGCTAGAGTCTCCCGAATTGACACAGTCATTGAGTTTAGGCCCTCACACCTAGGCGTAAAGACTACACGGCCAATTCTGGTCAATGTTGGGGCTGGATTACGCTCAGGCACCTTTCGTGGCTGCGACCAGGTAATCATAATGGAATGTGGGTTTTGTTGATGTATATTATCAACAAAGCTTGCTCGCGCCTGCTGAACTGCAACGAACGACGTGAAAGGCATAGAATATGCTCCCGCAAAAGGAGGATGATCAATAGCGAGGCAGGTTATATACCAAACCAGGACGGGTGAGCGACACTAGAGGGGAAAGTTGGTTGAGTTTCACCTGCTGAATAAAAAAGGGACAACGAACATGACGATAGGAGCGTCCACATCAGCGCTACCGAATCTGCAGTTCCCGACGTTCATGCCTTGATTCTGTATGCATTCACCGTTGAGCCACTGCGTCGTCCCTCCGAAGTCCAAATAGTCGTAAGTGACGATGTAATCCTTGCGGTTGAGGAACATGGCTTCACAGTCGCCTATTTTTACAGATCTCTTGTCGTCTGTTCGGTCGTGTGTCAGTCGTGTGTCATAATCCTGTGGGAAAGGCGACGTACTAGCCCCAATCATGAAATGCCCGGACTGGTTATAGATCAAATGATACACCTTTTGGCAGTCGTCCGTGTTGTGGGGGAAGGTTTGGTATAGAAAGGCACTTTGTCACGCATCTGGCACCTTCAAAGTTCTGGGCGCGCTTTCAGGACAGTATCGCGCTTAGAAAGGTTACGTTGACAGGAATGGAGTAGGTGCAAACCTTGACGGGCCTATCCCCTCGAGGCGCTATGTTAGGTCGTCGACATCTAGTATCAACGTCGCATAATTGTGACGATAATGAGGATAGAAAGAGAAAGGCAAGAGTAGTCAGTGAGAGGCTATCGAAAAGTCGAACTACTGACCGGTTGTGGCGGCTTGGGTTGTAGCCTTGGACACGGCGTTTTCGACGCTTGCATCAGTATCCTCGATGATTGCCAGAGGGTTGCTGAATCCATCTCCTCCGGCGGCACGAATATTGATTTCCGACCGCTGTGCAGGCAGGCTACGAGCGACGACTGAGACGGCACCAGAGAAGAGGGCAAGTGTTTTGGCGGTGGTCGATGGGTGCATTGCGGCTCTTGTCTTTGCTGTGTGGTTTTTCGTGTGCAGGGATGCGCTTATATCAAGACTACGAGGCTACGTTATAGAAGCACAGTTTATCCAAAGTCGACTGCTTCACCCGATAACCGCCACTATTCGCCGAAAACGCCCGCATTGTGTCATATTGATTACTATCCCTTGTTGTTGCCCCTGTCGACCTCCGATGTCGGCGCCAGGGAAGTTGAACGACAAATAGCGTCTGAGAACGTCCCTGTGCGCATCTACCTTGTTGACACTTATAATTTCAGCATTTTGTTGAATAGATGCGCTCACTGCGGCCTCAGTAGCCCATTCCCTATCCTCCGCTGTTGTCTTCCAGTTAACCCGCCGAGGTACGCTTTCCATGAGGTCCCCATTAGTACTGTGTATCCTTCCAAGTCAGTCCGAGCGGTAATTAGTAGCTCATGGTCGGTCCGTTTCCCCTCTTCTCGTGCTGCTCCATTGAGCTCCATCCCCTGTCGAATCAGCTCCAAATTATCCTCTACATTCTTCTAGAATCCGATCCCAGGGTCTAGTATGATGTTCCAACGTCGAACACCTGCCAGTAGCGCTGTCTGCACTTGCGAGCCCATTTCCTTCCTCACCCCTTCCCCCCTTCCATTACACTCTCACTGCACATTGAATTGTTCTTGTTCTTGTCTGTGGGTCCTCTTGAATGCATAAGTATGACTGGTACTCCAATTCTGGTGGCTGTCCGAAGCATAACACCCCCATCTGATACCTTGTCTTTGACTACGCCATCAACAGATACGTTTGCGACTCCCACATATGGGCCCGTGAGCGCGTACACATCATTGATGCAATTCCTACCAGCCCAAGTTGCTGCTTCCGCCACATCAGTGAGGACAGTATCCACGGAAATAGGGATCTGACGTAGGTTCTCCTTGTATTTCCTAATCGCCTGGATGATTGGTATTGTCCTTTTCATTTCTTCGTCTGGTGAAATCAAACCCGAACCGGGTCGAGTTGAATAAATGTCAAGGATATCCATGCCTGCTTCTACGGCGGAGCGACCATAGGATGTGGCTGCGGTCAGGGAGAAGTTGTATTCAAGGTTGCCATGAGATACGTTTTGGGGCCCCAAATAAAAGGCGTCCGGCAATGATTCCACCGTCCCTTGGTTATCCCCCCAAACAAAAACCACTTCTATCTACTTGCACACTAACTTTTACCAGTACAACCATAGAATCCACAAGTAAACCCTCAGCTTCAGTTCAACTGATCTGTCCTCGATACTGACCTTTCCTTCCCAGCGTCGGACTTGAACGTTGATGGCGTCGAACTGGCCTTCCTCAAAAAAATGCCGGTCCCATGTCGACAACGCAGAGACTCAGCCTGGCACCAAACCCCCCTCTCCCCCAGCTCAACCCTTGGCGTCAAGGTTGACCTCACCCCCCTCACCAAAAACTACGCCGACGCCGACGCCTTCGCCGATACCCACGGCCTGTTCAGCGGGGCACCATTTGTCTTCAAGACAGGCGCCGCCTGGCCCAAGGCCACGGGCAGTCCTAACTCCCAGCCCTTCCGCCGTGAACTGCGCCCTATTGGCGACCATCCCACCCTGTCCGCTGTTAGAGAGAAAAGAACGACCAAGCTGGGGTTCGAACCCGGGACCTCCCCATATCCAATAAGGGCATATTAACCACTACGCTACCCGGCCTTTTAGTTGGAGGAACCATCAACTCCAACGCCCGCTTGGGACGGGATGCTCACCGACGCCTGGGCATACCTTGAGGGAGTTGGGAAGACGTTCACCACTGTTATGGCGCTAGTGCTTCGCCAACGTTGGAGCGAAAACGGCATTCTGCCTGCTGGTGTGGAGCCGGAGACTATCAAGTTCAAGGTTGCCAAGTCCGTTGGTGAACACGTGAAGATCAAGATCCTCACCAAGGCCGGCTTCGACGACATTGAGGTCGCTATCTGGGAATTTGCAATGTCCTTCTCCGGTGCTGGCCCCAAGCTCCCATCCCGAGCTTGACGGGACCATCACCAAGTTCAGCCATCCATTCGCATCCATGCTCAGCATCGCCATCGCGCCCGCCATCGCGCCCCTCAAGCAGACCAGATACGAGGTCTCTCTCGGCATGTTCATGACCTTCTCGGTATCACGGCAGCCCATGTAGCTCGCCCCCCCCAATGTTCCCTGACAATAAGGGTTTGTCAGAAAAGTTGGCCGAAAGGCATGACCAGGAGATCGTAGTTCTTGGGGACGAGGTGTACCAGCTCGCCGGGGAGTAGGGTATCGAGGGGGAGGAGAAGAGGATCAAGAGGCTGCAGGCTGGAACGCGGCGCGGTAGATGCGGACGGGACCGATGCAATCAGGGCCGCCAAGCGGAACGTGGAGAATGTCCATCGGCCACGTCTTGTTTGTCCACCCCATTGGCATCCCCTCCGAGGGGCCCGACGGGTACACGAGGCCTCAAAATCAGAAAGGACGCATTCGCTTGTACGTCTCCCATCTCGCGACAAACTCAACGAGGCAACATTCCTGGAGCGCATGTTCCCCCACGTCGCTGACCACCGTGAGGGCTACGGGTACCCGGAGCATGCGACCGCTCCGTGGCGTCGTTCCTGAGAGCGAACTCGCCAACGGCGACCCCTCCCTGGCGGTGGTCAAGAACGGCAGGACTAAGGGTACGACCATGGGAGGATGGTATCGACTTCTGGTCTCACGAGCTCACTGTCGTCCCCTACGACACCATGTGTGGCTCCTTCTTGGTCAAGGGCAACTCGGGCTCAATCGAGGTGGCCGTATCGTTGCCCTGCTCACCGGCGGCGGCGGACTCACCAACGTCACCGATGTCACTTTCGCCGCAAGGACGCTAAAGCTATGGCCAGCGTCCGCCTCTTGGATTAGGTTCGTGCATTCCTCTTCCCTTTATTCGCACATACCCACCATATCTGTCTGTGGCACACATACGGTCCGGTGAATGTTAGAAGGTATGCGAAGAAGTTTTGGGATCCTTCTATCCAACATTTGGACCGGCACCCAAATATGAGAAAGTGGGTGGGCTGCAGGAATCGCTGAGAGAGGCATCGCAGAATCAAAACCGGTGAATTCGACAAATAAGCTCCTTAGTTCGGGTAAGTCGCGTATCCAGTCCACCTCACAAAGGACTGTGTCGTGTTCGGGGTACATGAACGGGAGAGCGAGATGACGGAGGCGCGTTCCTAGATGTTGGATTACATTACCCAAGACGGAGAGCTCGTGTATCATTGGCACCACTGGGTAACGGTAGCCTAAGGCTAAACCAAGTTCGAGGCAGCGAAGAGAGGGGAGGTCCCAAGTCAAGATCTGGCAATCGAAGCTGCTGGTGCTGAGCAAGACGGTGCTGAGCAAGGTGAGGGATTCAAGTTTAGCGAGGCGAAGGCCATGGGTGGCCGACGAACGGAGGGTACATGATTTGATGCCGAGTCGACGTAGGTTTGGAAAGAGATGAGTGATAGTTTCGAACAAAGGGTGTTGGTAGCCGTCTAAGATGGCATCGGCATTGGCGATTTCAAAACGATGGAATGAAAGAAGTGGAGTACAGCGACAGAGGACTGAGAAAATGGGTATGCATTCAGATGAACCAATTAGGACTAGCGTCTGGAGATTCGGGGCCCAGGTGAGGCACTGGGAGAGATCGACTAATCTGAGGAGATCCTGCTCCGGTTCGTAATACATGATTTTGGTGTTAATAAGTGTTCTTTGAGAAATAAATTTCTCGGACGGCCCCAGAACTGGCTCTCGACGGCCTGTTCGGCGTGACAGTTCAAGAAAGCGGATTTGGACGACCAGATGAGCGTTAGGATGAAGACAAGATAGCCACACCTTGCACACGAGTGCCAAGGAAAGCCACTTATGTGTGTAGTTACGTGAATCCCTGACTGGGTGGCGCAGATGAAAGTGAACAAGTTGTGAAATGGTGCAAGCAGGACCCAGAATATCGTCAATATCTAGTACTCGTTCGAGTATGATCACCCAGACGTCGAATGGGATTCGCTCTACTAGCGGCTGGGTCATGGCGGACGACAAGTGCTGGAGGTCTATTCTCCGGTAGGAGTATACAGGATAACGGGGGCAACATTCACCTTGCACATGACTGGGGAGGTGGACAGGTAGACTCCGAGTGATCAGTGATCTTGGACTCCGCCAGCATCTGTACGCCCTTCTGCCCGGACAACGTTTCTAAGTTTATTTGGGAGCGATCCACGTTATCGTCCTATTAGCGTTATTTCCCTCGAGATGCGGCGTCGAGGACACTTCTTTCCGCAGATATTCCACGGAAAAGGGAGCAAACCTGGTCCTTTGTGCACTGATTCCAGTGCTCGATTCTTGTATCGATTTACATTTTTTGCATGGTATACGACATAGCTCTATATCACAGCCTGGATCCCCCGCATGACGAAGCGACACCATTAGCAGTACCCTACCACAGGCACCACTCACATCGCCGCACCTCCCGTCCTGTCTCTTTTATCACTCACTTGAATTACTCAGTTAGTCATATCACGAGGCGTAATTTCCCTTTATGTACAAATAACGATGGTGGGGTGGCATGGGGTCCCTCCCTTTCGCGTATTTGCGGACATGAATTGCAAGCTGCACGATCATGGTTGAGTGATTACGAGAATTCTAGATATGTGAAGGACGTAGGAACATGGTAGGGTTTAAGGGATAAACTCCTCGTTCATATATATCCCTTCCACGGTGACATTGGGGAGGTTCATTCTCAACACTTCTTCTTCTATATTCTTGAGTATTATGCGGTCCTCGGTGTCATCTGTCTGTGGCACACATATGGTCCGGTGGATGTTAGAAGGTATGCGAAGAAGTTTTGGGATCCCTATATCCAACTCTATGACCCGTACCCAAATATGAGAAAGTGGGTGGGCTGCAGGAATCGCTGAGAGAGGTATCGCCGAATCAAAATCGATAAATTCGATAAACAAGCTCCTTAGTTCGGGTAAGTCGCGTATCCAGTCCTCCTCACAAAGGAGTGTGTCGTGTTCGGGGTACATGAGCGGGAGAGCGAGATGATGGAGGCGCGTTCCCAGATGTTGAATTACATTACGCAAGACGGAGAGCTCGTGTATCACTGGCATCACTGTGTAGCAGTAGCCTATGGCTGAACCAAATTCGAGGCAGCGAAGAGAGGGGAGGTCCCAAGTCAAGATCTGGTGATCGAAGGTGCCGGTGTCGAGCAAGGTGAGGGATTCAAGTTTAGCGAGGCGAAGGCCATGGGTGGCCGATGGACGGAGGGTACATGATTTAATGCCGAGTCGACGTAGGTTTGGAAAGAGACGAGTGATAGTTTCGAACAAAGGATGTTTGTAGCTGTATGGAATGAGCTCGGCTTTGGCGATTTCAAGACGACGGAGTGAAAGAAGTGGAGTACAGAGACGGAGCATTGAGCAAATAGGTATGCATTCAGATGCACCAATTAGGACTAGCGTCTGGAGATTCGGGGTCCAGGTGAGGCATTTGGAGAGATCTCCGTATCTGAGGAGAGCCCATTTCGGTTCATAATACATGATTTTGGTGTTAATATGTGTTCTTTGTGAAAGAAATGTCTTGGACCGCCCCAGAACTGGCTCTCGACGGCCTGTGCAGGGTGACAGTTCAAGAAAGTGGATTTGGACGACCAGATGGGAAGACAAGATAGCCACACCTTGCACACGAGTGCCAAGGAAAGCCACTTATGTGGGTAGTAGTTTGTATCCCTGGTTGTGCTATGTGCGATTGCACAGCCACGCGCGGCAAATTGGGTTATGTTTAGTCAGCATGGTCACTACATGTACCGACATACTTGGAGCTATTTAGCCATCCTGACAGCACTCAGGTTGACAGCGGGTGGAATTCCGAGACAGCTGTCAACCTTCAGATAGCGGTCCTATGAGGCATCACGTGCTGCCTTACAACAGTGAGGCTGGGGTGCGACCGCGGTGGGACCCAAGACACCTGCCCGATGAAATGTCGCGCGCGGGCAGCCGAAAGGACGTTATGAAAGTATCAGTCTTGTGTTATTCTTGTGTATGCTACTTATAGTTACTATTGTGAATATTATGGATTTTTCTGGCTATCTGATAACTTCTCGCACGACCTAAGACCGTGAGGCTGGGAAACGGTCGATGTAAGGTAGGAAAACCCGCTGTATAAATGTACTGGCGAAACCGCGTAATGTCTTGTGTATACTGCTTGTATTTGCTTGTAGTACAATTATTATGGATTATAACTGATATCCAACACTGCCGCAATGGACAGGAGTGCGCGATTTGATCAACAGACGAATGTAGAACATAATATACATAAAAAAACTAAGATTGAGTCTATGGGTACTTGTACAAGGTAATATAAATGAGCCAGCAAGCAAATGTTGAGGACGCTGCTCACCTAAATCTGT
>Ga0307513_10004694_pt1 | contig 18175 bp, 12 predicted proteins | sample 15_EM_MG_FD_202174 | JGI IMG/M metagenome (GOLD analysis project Ga0307513, IMG submission 202174) | Populus trichocarpa ectomycorrhiza microbial communities from riparian zone in the Pacific Northwest, United States - 15_EM | ecosystem: Host-associated > Plants > Roots > Unclassified | place... | reverse complement strand
AACACTTGATAGTGTCTAGATAGTGTCTAGCTAGTGAACAGGTTGCACTATCTATCAGGGGAATAGCTAATCCACTATCGCACTATATAGTGTTCATCCATCTTGCTGATGCAACATGTGGTGTTATTTGTGGTGTTTTCACTTGTGGTGTTTTTCACCACATAGGCTTTTCTCAGTGATAGAGTTGACTCTTTACGGCACCCCATCGTTCTACCAGTGTACCCTGAGGGTAGTCCCACATAGCACCGGTCAATTGTGAGACTACGTCAGGTAAGCCTTTGAGGATGAAAATGACAGCTGCTTCGTAAACACTCTCAAAGCAAAAATACTGGGAATGGTGTTGATACCAAGCCTTGAAAATGGGGGAGTTGGTGATGTAGATGATTTCAGGATCGTGCCGAGCTTGTTGAACTGGTTGATGGTCACTCATAATGGGTACATCAACGGGAGATATTGTCATGCTGTTTATTGTAGCAGTATTAGAAGGGTCTGTAATTGATCAATAGGTCGTTTTTAATCAGTTGGTACCAGGTCGATGACGTGATAATGAAAGGGTGAAAACGTACATGAATGCGAACCACCGGTCAATTGTGAGACCACGTCAGGTAAGCGTCCGAGAACAAAAACGACAACTGCTTTGTAAACACTCTCAAAGCAATAATCCTGTGAATGGTGTTGATACCAAGCCTTGAAAACGGGGGAGTTGATGATGGAGATAATTTCAGGGTGGGTTGTTAGGTTGCTCGCGACTGCCAATGCGGACTTTGTGCAAGAGTCTATTCATCAGCAAAAGGTGACTACTATGACTGCATCGGATTCTCACTTGGGTAGCGGCAGATGTCATAGGTAATCCCTCTTCATCTCGTGCTCCGTTCCTAGGTCGCAAGATTCCACCGGCCTTCCGACGTAATCGTAGCATCAGTACAAACGCACCCACATTCTGATAGATACACACCAGTAGCTTCCAAATCTGCTTGCTGAGGTCGTACATCAGTGACATACCAAATAACCCCAACACTCCCAGGACCAGCCCAACGATCGTCACAGCATCGGGGGCCATCTCAGATGTGAATGGGACGGAGGGGGCAGGGTTCAAGAAGTGTGAGTGCATCGCAATAGAATGGGCTGGTTTACCGTGGTGTGGAGACTGCGAGGCACGAGTCCGAGTCGGGCGAGGCACAAGTTCGAGTCGGGCGGTGCTGGTTCTTCGGCATTCATTTACGATTCCCTCGCAAGCTGAAAAGGAATATCTATGACCACCCAAACGCGGAAGACGAACGGATCTCACACTGCAAGGAGTTTGGCATGCGCATAACGGGAGCGAAACGCCTGGACTTTCCATACCCGCTCTGCATGTGTTACTCAGGGCCAAGTTCGGTGGCTACATTTCTCAGAAGCACAACTATTTCTGTAGTGCCTTGTCTGTTTTTCTATTGCTAATTATTCACAGCGGGGCCCAACCAAATTGGGGGGGGGGGGGGGAAGGGGGGTTTTGTGTTATGGCAAGCAGAACGAACGCGAGGTTCCAACTTGTGCGGTGGGTGTGGCGTTGTCTTGTGCTGTCGCTGTGCCTTTTTCCGGGGATTGGACGAGGATATGGGGGGCATTCTGTGTGGCGTGTATATAGTAAATGAATACCAGAATATTACAAATCTGGAATATGAGAATCCCAAGCACCGAAAAGCGGATACCCAGAGCATCGTCCTATTCCAACTCAGAATTTGGGAGAAAACCCCCCCCCCAAGACATGAGATAGAAATGCCGAGTGTTACACATTAACTAGACAGTAAGTGTGCTGAGGTGGGCACCTCGTAGCTAATGGGTTACTCGAAACTTTGGAGTAATATCAACATCTCGGGTGATGCTTGGAGCCCGGTCCTCAGAGCACTCTCGATTGGTGGTCTCTGTTGCGGCTATCATTGGCCATATAGGCCCTCGAATCTACCAGTATTTCAGTCCCACTACTTGGTCAGTTTCTCATAATTGTGTAATATCTAATAATTATTACAATCAAGCCGATGCTGCTACAACGCCACACTCACCAGCATCTCCCTCTCCCTCTACTTGCGAAGCCATATCCTCCCGCCCCATTCGCTACTGCCATGCTCTGTACATTGGCAGCCAACGACTTCCAAGTGGCTAGAGCATACAGTAGTTTACCTTATCCCGATTTGAATTGCAAGACTTTTAGTCTCGGGAACCAAACTTCGCGGTCTTTGCTCTCGCTCACGTCTATGCTACGCTAGTCCAACATGCGATAGAGGATTGGAACTAGTACGTCCATCTTGGGACCGACTCTCGGTACCTACTCCACGAGGTCCAGCAGGCGCATAACCGCGACCTTAACGCGGGGCTTGCATTAGCCTCTGTTACGACCACCTCCGCACTTCTGTTGGCTTTGTACATCGACTAGGTAATATAAAGCGCGAATACGACACAGTAGAGTTCTTTCGTCTGCCCACTCACCTTTCGGCGATTTGTTTCGACGCTTCATGTAAACAGTTATCAACACCACGGTATCTCTGGCTTGACACACAGTGTTCCTTTCATTCGGGCACTCCACTTTGGCAGCACCGTGTTTGAAGAGAGAGAACCGGTTGAACTACTCCACCCACGTGACCTGCATGCAAGCGTCCCACCAGACTATCCTTGTGATCTACCTGTCCTATATCTCCCATACTTAACACATTTAACGCTCACCTGTCACCCACTTCGGTGGCTTAGCCCCTACGTAATCGCCGATACATGTGAAAGCCACGGGACAATCTTGAAGAGGATGGAGAATCTGAGATTGAGGAAGCCACTGTATAATCGGGTCAACTCAATGGTTCTCATAGAAAGGTTGCCGTATGACATTGGCCACTCATTGCTTAGCTGATCTGATCCGTTGCAACACGGGCACAGAGGAGTGCCAAGGCGGTGCACTCTTCTCTACCAGGCCGTCTGTGCTTCCTTTTGTGATATTTACCTGTAGGAGACCCCCAAACGGAACTTGAGATGTACCCGAGTGGCCAAACGAGTTACAAACGAGTAGCTGTTGCGTAGTGCGACGCTACAGAAGTGGCGACCCAGTCCACAGGTACTTTGAACCACTAGGTACATTAGGACCGACGTTCACAGCTCTATACAATTACACTTCGAGTATCAAGAACACAGTCCATACGCAACAGACCCAGTCGAAGCCAGGGCACTTCCGATATCACTTCCCGCTCTTCTTCACCGCAGGACCAGCACATCGCGGGGTTGCAGCCGGGGCCTTTGCTTTTGGCGCCGTGCTAGCCCTAGACCCAGGAGCCTTCGTCCCGACACTGGCGGGCGGTGCTTTGGGAGTAGGTGCTGGTGCGATTCGCTTAGCTTGTGGCGTGCCAGGTTTGCTAATAGGCTTGGGTGTTGGTTTGGGTTGCGTACTGCTACCGATGCCTCGGGGTTGCTGAGATCTACCACCAAACGAAACGTTGAGGTTGATCGTCGCCCTGTCAAAGTGGTCACTGGTGACCCTAGCAAACGCGGGAGGGCACACGCATACCCCGGGAAGAGATTAACCACAGGAGGTTTGTTTCTGTAGACGTGCACGGGCATGAGTAATATGCGCGAATTTCTGGAGGAGGGGCTCACGGCTTGCTGTTGCTCATGTCGTTCTCAAAACTTCGGAGGTAGGGAAGAATTAAGCAACAGGAGTTGGAGGAGTTCCCTCCTTCTAATATGGCACCCGGGGGCCTTTGAGTACAAAGCCAGCGTAAGGTATGTTCACAGCGTGTACACCGCAAGTCTTCAGGCTCCCTGTGCTCACCAAGCTTAACCATAATGGCCATTATCACAACAAACGAGATGTGATCGCCAAAGGGACGTTGAACACGTTGTACCTGAATATTCAGCTTGGCTGCAGGAAGATCTGCCGATTTTATAATACTGCATAGATTGAACTTCCGACCTTTCTCGGGGCCCACAGCAGCTCTCCGCGTGCGTGGCGCTTTGCAATTAAAGGACATAACATACGACTTCACCTTCAACCTTATAGCGCCTTAGGTAACTTGCCTCGTTCATGGACCAATGCCGTCCAAATCTCCCTTATTCCAGCTGTCGCTCCAGGCTCTAGAAACGGGCATTGTTCACTGCAAGGGAGCCGCAATATGTAGGAACGGCCTTATGATTACCTGGGGATATTGGACGGCAGCAAAGCTATTCACTGGGTGAGCAATCGAGGCTGGCGACCCGAATAGGCCCCGCCATTATCGTCACAGACGTAGTCATCGTTCCATAATACTATCCAGCGGTTACACCTTAAACCTCGTGTTGATATCCTGAGTGTACGGCGTCGTTGACATTGCGGTTCTGCTGAGTTTCGAACCTGTGTATTTGTCGAAACTAGTATCACAATACAGGGGAGGAACAACACCTCGCATAGAGTACATTTAAAAAGAAAACGAAAAAGAGTGCCTATCGGACGGTCACCGGTCTCCCCGGTTTCTGAATCGGCGGCTTGGGAGGAGGGTTTGAAGGTTTACCACCCGCGTTCGATCCGAATCCTTTGGGACGCCTAGTGGGGGGACTGTTACTCCAAAGGGACACAAGCGATGAAAAGAAGAACTCACGGTTCTTTCTTCCTCAAACCGACGAAGACGAGGACCGAGTGCCAAATGCTGCTGAACCAACCACAGATGCGCCCCCACATTGTCAGGTTGTCGTCACTGTTTTGGATATTATGTATACATGTGAGCTCTTTGCGCAATGTGCCAGACTCGAACGGACCGTACCCAGTAGTTGAGCCATTGGAAAGAAGCGAGCTCCTCTCGGTTGGGTGCAGATGCGTCGAGTTGCCTGGGCTGTTGAGTAGGCTATGTTAGTGCTGCATGTGCAGGATTAGGCGGGGAAACCAGGGTTGTGTTGACCCTGATACCGACTTTGTGGACATAGATATCGTACAAATATTCGTGGTGCGTAGGGGCCGTATAAATCGCTCAAGGTTGTGGAGAGGGTTAGCTCCAGGATGCTTGGGGCTTATATGAAGTCCGTTCCATGTGGCGCTTGTTTTGCGGAGGAGGCTGGCGACAAACTCGGCTAAACAAGCCCGAGCGCATAGCCCGGCCAGTGGTCGAATGAATGCCGATCAGAGGAACCTGACCACTCATTGTGCACAGTCAGCCAGGTTCCTCTAACTCTTGCATTCCTTACAAATCCGATCGTCATGTATCCTTTTTTGGGAATAAAGGGCTCCACCTCCTACACAAAGAACTACATAATTACGCAACCGGGTTTCCTAGGCTCACCTTGTCCTTTGGTACCGCCTTTCAGGGGCCGAGGGGGTGGGTTTGTACCCTTTCCACCATGACCTGATCCCATTCCCCTGACATTCCTAAGAGACACAGCATCATTTGGTGTGCAAAGTAAGACGCGGGTATCCAAGTCCACTCACGGTCCTCTCCATTGACCCACCAAAAGTGCCAAGTCGACCCCTTTTTTTCTTTTTTTTTTGTAATCCAATTTTACGTGCTAAGAACTAGTCTATGTTACACGATTCGTCGGATGGGTTGTATCTATGCATCTAGCGGACCCACGTTGCTCCCTGTTGGAAGGAATTAGACGCGGTCAACTAGGGCATTCGTAGAGGGAGTGCTATCGTTGTTTATGCGTTGACTACAGATGCTCGAAAGCAAAGCGCATAGCGCTAACGTCTCAAATTTCTCCTTTTAGACTGACGCAATATCTCCGTAAATATGCTTGAATCGTCCAATGTTGTTGAGGTAGTTGAGCGTATGGGGGATGATGTTCTTGTTGGCGAATAACTTGGTTGTTGAGAAGTTTTTCTTGCCGAAGTCGACCCCTTATCGTCTTGATCCAACCAATAAAATACTGACATGTTGTCAAGTCACTACCATTGGCCGTGGAAGGTATAGATTCAGAGGAATGTTAGACGGGCTCGAACGGATTCGAGCCGGACATACTCAGTGGCAGCGGAATTGCTCGACCCTGTTGATTATGATTGAGGAGGGGGCTGCTCTCATTAATGTGTGTCGAACTGCCCGCGCTGGTGGCACCCGTCAAGCCTGTCCGACGCTGAGGACACCCCTTCGCTCACCTTGAGGCCGAACTTCGAGGGAATAAGCTGCGTTGTGACAGCGTGCGCGTGTTGAAAGCGTAGCGGGCTCTACAATGCGAGGCAGTGGGTAAGGCAGGGGTGTTGAAAGAAGCGTCCCGTCCCCCCGCAGCTCGCGTGTTTGCCGCCGGTTTGGTGCGGTGGGTACAACCAGAGCCCCATGCCGGTGCCGAGGACATCGCCGATCCTGAGACTGGGTCGGTAAGTTACCGTTAGATCCGTTCCCTCCTGTAAATAAAAGAAAAGTTTTTTGTATGAAAATCCGAAATGCTTAAAATAGGTTTCTTGGTATTCTGCAGATTTGGGAATTGTATTGTGTGCCTTGAGAAAAATAGTAAAGCCAATTACCCCTACTTCCTCGCGGCACTCATTCTCGTCCACCAACCAACAAAACACTAATTCACCTCAGAATTCGTCCTTATATCACTCTCCGACAATCGCAAAGGTGCTGAGAAGCCCTTCATCTTCAAGAATAGGTTGGGGTTGATCTAGCAACTACCCTGGCGAAGTAGGGTGTCTTTCTTTCTACTGGCCCTGGCCAAGTGACAATCAGACCGGTCATACAGAGTTTACCGGCCCGCTGATTGACTGCGGGCGTAACGATATCCTCTCCGATTGGCTCGATGATCGACTGACGGCCTTCCAGCAATCTGTAAATGTACCTAAATAGTCTATTCTTCACCGGGCACCTTAGCCACCCAGTATGCACACCGAGCCCACGTGTCTCCCTCTTGGATCGACCCTCGTCTGACTCTCCTCAAAGTGATCAACATGGCCACTCAACAAGCCAAGACCGAAAATCCGTGAGCACCTTCGACGTCTTTATCGTGCACCATTGTGACTGATGGCCAATCCAAGCCTCTACCTAGAACGTGAGGCGCTTCACTTCCATTCAAGGCCGCACCACTGATTTCGAGCCATATATAGATATTACGGTCCAAAATGGCCTAAATCGAGAGTATACGCTCAGGTTGTTTGTAGAAAACGACGAAAGAGAATTACACACGAATGACAATCGCACTTGGACACCAGCCCAACGCCTGTATGTCCCTGATTTTCCCACTACATATATTAATCAGTAGTACCCATGTATGCAGAGACATTTCTCCGATATCCAAGGTGCGCGCCGAGATCCAGACGAGACGCGGACATCTATTTTGGGCGAAGAACCGACAGGCCAGCGACGTCATAGACCTTCAAGCACTTTACGATGAGTACTGGTCCTCCACCAAGCACGAGTTCACGGTACCCCGTCAGTCGTGATCACCAAATAGTCGGTTCATATCTAATCGAGCGCAGGAGTCATTGTCATTGGAAAGAATCGCTGGTCCATAGAATCACAATTCTCTGCAAACGCTACCGTCCGTCTCCTTGCGACCGCCCATTCGAGCCAACTGACGATGTTCGCATAGGCGGAATCTCTACGGCTGTCGCTCCATGAGCTCGAGAGATTGTTGAAGGAATACGACCCGCTGCTAAGCGGGTCGATGGAGAGGGCTGTGGAGAAGGGTATGAAGTACATCGCTGTATTCGCAGAGGTCGGTCCTCTCATACGGAAAACAGCAATAAATTGACCCTTTTTAGTTAAATCCAATCGCAAGGGCTGTCTTCGGTGTTGCCAATGTCACGTTTGAGGTTCGTGCTTGCTATTAGGGGATCAGAAGCGAGGTAACACTTGACCTTTTAGCTCTTGAAGGAACAAAACAAATATGATCAGCTCCTGTCAGGCCTTTTGGATCGGATGCAGCGTATTCTGCCATTGGCGGAAAAGGTCGCAAATGATTTCACCTGCGACGAGACAGAACTCTTAGAGAAGATTATCCCGCGAATGTTCGAGGTCATGCAGAGGGTCGCTAAATTCTCATGCGAATATGTAAAGAATGGTAGGTAGGCATGTCATGTAATTGGCAAGTGCTGATCATCGCAGCGAGAACGATCGGTGGGCCATCCTATCAGGAGACCATCGAAGAAATGGATAGAGAGTTGACCAAGACGATCGAAGACTTCAGTCGTGCAGTGGATGTGGAGGCTCTAATGCTAGCCAAAAAGAATGGTTAGCACCTATTCCCTCAATCAAGCGAGCGTTCATTCCCAGCAATTCCGTATAGAGCAACAGTTTTTGCTTGAGCGGCTCAAACCTGTCGAGGCCGGCTATCACTTTCGTCGGTGCTGTATGGAAGGCACCAGGCAATCTATCCTTAATCGGATCATGGCCTGGGTGCTCGACCCACAGGAGAATAATACGTACTGGTTGTACGGCTCACCCGGAATCGGCAAAACGTCATTAGCTCACTCGATATGTGAGGAGCTCCACAAGCGAAAGCATCTCGCTGGTGCCTTTTTCTGTCGAAGGGACGACCCAAACTTGAGCGAGCCCAAATATATACTTCCGACGCTCATCAACACACTCGCCGGAATCTTGCCTCGTTTTCGAAGCATCGTGACCGCCCGTCTTCGCAGCGACCCAAATCTGACATCAAATTCAATGAAGCATTCTCTCTTCCTCGACTTCATCCGCAAACTTTCTCACCCCCCAGAGCATGCTCTCGTTCTTGTCATCGATGCACTTGACGAATGCGGCGACGATCAGAGCCGTACAGACATCCTGGAGGCCCTTACTGACGCGGCTGTACAAGCACCATGGCTCAGGATTATCATCACAAGTAGATCTGAAGTCGATATCCAGCGATTCTTTGACACTCGCACCCAATTGTCACATCTACGATATGACCTGGCTATGGATGAAGAAGCCAATGCTGATATACGAACCTTCGCCCAACGCCAGCTCGATTTGGTGGCCTCAAAATGGTATCTCCCCACCCCGTGGCCAGAAAAATCGCTCTTCGACAAAGTCATTTCTCGCGCGAACGGTCTTTTCATCTTCATAAAGACTGTCGTCCGTGCCCTCGAGCATTGCACGGACCCCACAGAATCTTTGGAGGCTACCGTGCAGGATTCAGACGGTACTGGCCTGAGCTCTCTATATAGCCTTTACTCCAGTATCCTAAAGGCACGAATACCTCCTAGAAATGACGAGTTTCAGCGAGTAATTGGAGTGCTCCTTACGACGGCTCCGTACCGCTCACTGTGCGACGACGCGATTGCAGAGTTGGCGGGAGTGAGACCCAATCTGGTGAAAAAGTGGGTGGATGATCTCAGCTCTTTGCTATATCGAGATAAAGAGGCCAAGGGAGGTATTCGTGTCCGACATTTGTCCATTTCCGATTTCTTTTTCAGCCACGCCTCTTATCAAGTCAGCCCCCTCGACGCGAACATGATGCTAGGCATTGCTTGCCTCAAGACGATGGTCAGCCGACTCTGTTTCAATATCTGCAAGCTTGAAGATTCCCGACTCGCTAATGCAGATGTTAAGGATCTCCAATACCGAATCGAGCAGAATATTCCCGATGCCTTGCAGTATAGCTGTCTCTATTGGTCGGATCATCTTTGCTTTACTCCCGACACTGGTGATCAGCACGTGTGGGCAAGTGTGGAGGAGTTTATTGAGGGATTATACCCGTTATTCTGGGTGGAGGTATTGAGTATCATTGGAATGGTTCCTATCGGTGCTCCAAGTCTTCGAGTAGTGATATCCTGGGCCAAGGTGAGTACAGCCCAAGTTGCCAGTCGCTTCCATTCTAAGGTGATCCTATTTGGTATAGGACACCAATTCGACGATTCTCAATAAAATGAAGGACATCTGTCGTTTCATCATCACCTTCCACACTCCTATCTCTATCAGTACTCCGCATACATATCTTTCGACGCTGCCATTCTTGCCTTCACAGTCATATGTATCAGCAACTTTCACCACAAAGTTTACCAAATCTATTAAGATGAAAAGCGGGAAATTGTTGTTATGGCCAGCGCCGCCATTGGAATGGGTCGGACACAGTGATTCTGTCACGAGCGTGTGCTATTCCCCTGATGGGCGCCACATCGCTTCTGGATCACCTGATAGAACGATTCGAATCTGGGATGCGGAGACTGGTGCTGGAGTTGGCGAGCCTCTCGAAGGGCATACCGGTAGTGTATGGTCGATTGCTTTCTCTCGTGATGGGCGGCACATCATATCCGGATCGAGTGACTGTACCATCCGAATCTGGGATGTCGGTACTAGCGCTGCGATTGGTTTACCTCTCGAGGGGCATACAGGGGATGTGGTGTCTGCTGCTTACTCTCCTAATGGGCGGCATATCATCTCCGCATCCAGAGACAGTACCATTCGAATTTGGGATGCCAAGACTGGTGCTGTGGTCGGTAAGCCACTAACGGGGCACTCCGGCATAGTACGCTCTGTTGCTCTCTCTCCTGATGGGCAGCATATCACCTCCGCGTCCGAAGATAGGACCGTTCGAATTTGGGATGCTAAAACTGGTGCTGCAGTCGGCATGCCTCTAGAGTGGCACACTGACGGGGTGCTGTCCGTTGCCTACTCTCCCGATGGGCGACACATCATCTCCGGATCGAGAGATATGACCATTCGAATCTGGGATACTGACACTGGTACTGCATCAAGCCAGTCCCTGAATGGGCACACCGACGCTGTATGGTCCGTTGGTTACTCTCCTGATGGGCGGCGCATCATCTCCGGATCCGCTGACTACACTATTCGCATCTGGGATGCAGAGACCGGTGCTATGGTTGGCACACCTCTGGAAGGGCACACTTATGATGTGCTGTCAGTTGCTTACTCCCCCAATGGGCAGCATATCACCTCCGGGTCTGTCGATAAAACCATTCGGATCTGGGATGCCGCGACTGGTGCTGCAGTTGGCAATCCCCGAGAGGGGCGTTTGAAAGAGGTGTGGTCCGTCGCTTGCTCTCCCAATGGGCGGCACATCATCTCCGGATCCTCTGATAGCACTATTCGAATCTGGGATGCAGAGACTGGTGCTATGGTTGGCGGGCCTCTGGAGGGGCACACTGACTATGTGGCGTCGGTTGCTTACTCCCCCAATGGGCAGTACATCATCTCCGGGTCCTACGACAGAAGCATTCGAATCTGGGATGCCACGACTGGTGCTACAGTTGGTAGCCCTCTATTGGGGCATACTGGCGCTGTTATTTCTGTTGCTTCTTCCCCTGATAGGCAGCACATCATCTCCGGATCCAGTGACAAAACCATTCGAATCTGGGACGCCAAGACCGGTGAAATAGTTGGCGAACCTCTGATTGGACACGGTGACATTATATGGTCTGTTGCTTACTCTCCTAATGGGTGGCACATCGTCTCCGGATCCGCTGACCGCACAATTCGAATCTGGGACACGAAGACTGGTGCTATGGTTGTCAAGCCTCTAACGGGCCACTCTGGAGAAGTAAACTCTGTTGCTTTCTCTCCTGATGGCCAGCACATCATCTCAGGATCCTTTGACAGCACCATTCAAGTCTGGAATGCCAAGACTGGTGCTGCAGTCGGCAAGCCTCTACAAGGGCACATCAATGCGGTCCATTCCGTTGCTTACTCTCCCGATGGGAAGTACATCATCTCCGGATCTAATGACAGGACCATTCGAATCTGGGATGCCAAGACCGGTGCTGTAGTTGGCCAACCTCTAATGGGGCACTCTGACATTGTAATGTCTGTTGCTTACTCTCCCAATAAGCATCACATCGTCTCTGGATCTGATGACAGCTCTATCCGCGTGTGGGACGCATTTCCACACGTTTCTATTCCACCTCGTCGCACTTGTGACCCACTGCATTCTGCGCTTTATGCTCCTCCAGACTCAGATGGTTGGGTCAGAGACTTAGGGGGTCTCTTACTGTATTGGGTACCCCCAGAGTGTCGTGCAGGTTTGCATCCACCTGCCCTTCTTACCATGTCGCTGACACCTATTCGATCAATTTCCCTTGATTTTGAGGACTTTGCCTTTGCAACCTCTTGGACCCGGATCTTCAGTAGTTCATAGCCTTATACTTTCTTCAGAACCCCGTGCTTGTAGCCCCATGTATCGGTTATTGCATTTCCAGGCCCTTTGTCCTTGAGCCCCTTGCTTCATCACAATTTATCGTCCAACTGGACCCCCGTAGTGTTGTGTCAAATAGATATGTTTTCCTATATGCTTTCTCTTCACCAATAGGGTGCGCGTGGCCCACGCAGATGATCGGCCCAGTGCCGCATTGGATGTTAATGGACCGGTAGGACGAGGAAGCTGCAAGGTGAACGACATACCGGCCTGATACACGGGCAGGTCAGCAAATTGGCATGTAGGTGGGCGAGGCTGAGCTTATTTTACGTAACTAAGCAAATCAATCGTACCTTGTGAACAACTCCGGAGATATTAGTGTCCGTGGCACGCGAGAATATCTCAGGCACGCCTATCTGGACGGCCCTATGAAGCTTCAATCCGCGGCTGCGTATCTGGGTGACCACCCAAAGCCATGCACATGAACTTCCACCGAATGCAGTTAGTTGTTGCAAACCTGGCTGTTGTCGCACCTGAATACACCACTATACTGACATGGGCGATGTATTTTTTGAACATAGCACCTCTTAAGGTAGCAGTGCACGGCGAAAACATACAATTAATTATTGATATTCTTACCACGTTGGACGATACAATAAACGAACAGATTAAGTAAGTAATGTCAGTAAATTTCTACATACAAGAGTAACTAATAAAATAAAATAAAAATACACCGAAGGGCCGAAGAAGTCGGCCCCAAAGTATCCCGTAGCTCTCTGTTATGGCTTCGACGTACCGAACTCGCGAATGAACGCTCGATCGATTGTAGGGTCACATGGTACATTCTACACAGTCCTCCCAATGCTACTCTAATTCAATACATTGTGAAGGTTGCGGAATAGATGCTTCAGCATAATCGTTGCTTGAGAGGAGCCGCCGGAGGAGTCTTCGCACTGCTACCAATTCCTCCATTTGCGGGTCTCTGACCGCCTTGGGACTTCTTTAGATTGAGCCCGGGCGGTGGCCTGGGTGGTGGCTGGCTTGCTCGGCCCGATTGGGCTTGAGGATATCCTGCTAGGATTTAAGATTGACGAAGCCACTGTATAATAGGGTCAGCTCAATAGTTCTCACAGAGAGAATGCCGTATGACAATAGGCCACTTATTGCTCAGCTATTGGGAAGAAGAATCCAGGGTTGGGTATATCCGAATATGAGTTGAATTGAGGCTCTTCGGGCTCCTGTGCGTGTATTCAGACCCGTTGCAACACAGGCACAGAACAGTGATGAGGCTGCGTACTGTTCTCTGTCAGGCCCTCTGTACTTCTTTTGTGATACTTACGTGTAGGGGACCTCCGAACGGAACCTGAGATGTACCCGAGTGGCCGAACGAGTTACAAGCCAGGAACTGTTGGGCAGTGCAACGGTACAGAAGGCGCAGCGACCCAGCCCACAGGTACTTTGAACCACCAGGTGCATTAGGACCGATGCTCACATCCCTATACAATTACACTTCGAGTATCAAGGACACAATCCCTACGCCACAGATCCAGTAGAAGCCACAATATTACTTCCCGTTCTTCTTCACCGCAGGACCGGCACATCGCGAGGCTGCAGTCGGGGCCTTTGCTCTTGGCGCCGTGCTAGCCCTCGATCCATGAGCCTTCGTCCCGACACTAGCAGATGCTGTTTTGGGAGTAGGAGCTGGTGCGATTCGCTTAGGTTGCGACGTGCCAGGTTTGCTGATAGGCTTGGGTGTTGGTTTGGGTTTCGTACCTACACCGATGCCTCGGATTTGAGGGTTACCACTAAATGTAATGTTGACGTTGATCGTCGCCCTGTCAAAGTGGTCACTGGTGGCCGTAGCAAACGCAGGAGGGCACATGCATACCTCGGGAAGAGATTGACCACAGGAGGTTTGCTTCTGTAGACGTGCATGGGTATGAGTCATGCGTGCCAAGTCTGGAGGGGCTCACGGCTTGCGGTTACTCATATCGTTCTCAGAATCTTGGAGGTGGAGAAGGAGAAGAGGCAGCGGGAGTTGGAGAAGATCCTTCCCTCTAATATGGCACCCGGGGAACTACCCGCGTTCGAGTACAAAGCAAGTGTAAGGTATGCTCACAACGTGTACACCGCAAGCAGACCCCCTATGCTCAACAAGTTTAACCGCGCGTGATGGACATTATGACCACAAACGAGGTGTGATCGCCAAAGGGACGTTTAACCCGTTGCACCTGGACGTTAACAGGTAGCAGCTTGGCCCTTTGAAGATCTGCCGATTTTCTTGAGACCGTGTCGCTTGAACTTCCACCTTTCTCAGGCCCCACAGCAACTGTCTGCATGCGTGGCGCCTTGCAATTAAAGGACATAACATACGACTTCACCTTCAATCTTATAGCGTCCCTCAGGCAATCGGCTCCGTTCATGTATCAATGTCGTCCCAATCTTGCTGTCACTTCCTGGTCTCTTTCCTTGTTCCAGCCGTCGCTCCAGAAACGGACACCGTTGACTACAAGGGAGCCGTAATATATAGGCATAGCCTTATTATTGTCCAGGGATATTGAACGGCAGCAAGGCTGTTCACTTGGTGAACATTGGAAGCTAGAGCGATCCGAATAGGTGCGGCCATTGTTGCCACAGACGTAGTCATCGTTCCATAATACTATCACCTTAAACCTCGTGTTGATAGCCTGAGTGTGCGGCGTCGTTGACTTTGCGTTTCTGCTGAGTTTCTAGCCAGTGTATTTGTCGAAACTAGCATCACAATAACAGGGGAGGAATGACACCTCGCGTGGAAGTCGTATGCATAGCATAGGGTACATTTAAAAAAGAAAAAAATTGTGTCTATCCTCCTCGGGTGCCCGTCGTTTTCGGCGGCCTGGGAGGCGCGGCTGGAGGCTTACCACCCGCGCTCGATCCGAATCCTTTGGAACGCCTAGTGGAGGGACTGTTACTCCAGAGGGACACAAGCGATGAAAAGGAGAACTCACGGAGCCTTCTTCCTCAAACCGACGAAGACGAGGACCGAGTGCCAAGTGCGGCTGAACCAACCACAGATGCGTCCCCACATTGTCAGGTTGCCGTCACTGTTTTGTATATTATGTATACAGGTGAGCTCTTTGCGCAATGTACCAGACTTGAACGGACCGTACCCAGTGTTTGAGCCATCGGAGTGGTGGTGCTCATGGGAAAGCAGCGAGCTCCTCTCGTTTGGGTGCAGATGCGTCGAGTTACCTGAGCTGTTGAGTAGGCTTTGTTAGTGCTGCATGTGCAGGATTGACCCTGATACCGACTTTGTGGACATAGATATTGTACAGATATTCGTAGTGTGTATGGGCCGTATAAACCGCTCAAGGTTGTGGAGAGGGTCAGCTCCAAGATACTTGGAACTTATAGGAAGTTCGCCATGCTGTGCGTGGCGCTTGGCGCTTGTTTTGCGTCAAACCCGGCCAAACAAGCCCGGCCGCTCAGCCCGCCGCGGTACCTGATCGAATGTATCCCGACGGAGGCTGGGGAAGAACCTAACCCAATCTGAACCACTCATTGTACACCAGTCAGCCAGGTTCCTCCAACTCTCACATTCCTTACAAATCCGATCGTACATATATCCTTTTTCGGCCATAAAGAACTCCATCCTCCTATAGAAAGAACTACATAATTACGCATCCGGGTTTCTTAGGCCCACCTTGTCCTTTGGTACCGCCTTTCGGAGGCCGAGGGGGTGGGTTTGAACCCTTTCCACCATGACCTGATCCCATTCCCCTCACATTCCTAAGGGACACAGCATCATTTAGTGTGAAAAGTAAGATGCGGGTATCCAGATCCACTCACGGTTCTCTCCGTAGACCCACAAAAGCGCGAATTCGATCCCATATCTTCTTGATCCAACAAATTAAACGCTGACGTATTGTCAAGTCACTACCATTGGCCGTGGAAGGTCTAGATTCGGGGAACGGTTAGACACGCTCGAACGGATTCGAACCGGACATACTCAGTGGCAGCGGAATTGCTCGACCCTGCTTGATTATCATTGAGGAGGGGGCTGCTCTCATTAATGTGTGTCGAACTGCCCGCACCGGTGGTACCCGTCAGGTATATCCAACGCTGAAGACGGCGCTTCACTCACCTTGAGGCCGAGCTTCGAGGCATAGGTTAGGAATAAGTCGGTCCTGATAGCGTGCACGCGTTGAAAGTCGTAGCGGGCTCTAAGATGTGAGGCAGTGGAGTAAGCAGGTCTGATGAAAGAAGCGTGCCAGCGTCCCGACTGGTCCCGCAGCTCGCCTGTTTGCCGCCGGTTTGGTGCGGTGGGTACAACCAGAGCCCCATGCCGGTGCCGAGGGCACCGCCGATCCTGAGACTGGATCACCGTAAGACCCGTTCCCTTCTGGAAATAAAGAAAAAATCGTATGAAAATTTGAAATGCTTAAAATAGGTTTCTTGGTATTCTGCAGACTTGGGAATTGTATTATACGCCTTAAGAAAAATAGTCAAGGCCATTACCCACAATTCCTCCCCGCACTAATTCTCGTCCGCCGGCCGACTAAACACCAACTCACCTCTCTCCGACCATCGCGAGGGTGCTGAGAAGCCCTGCATCTTCAAGAATAGGTTGGGGTTAATCTAACAACTACGCTGGCGAAGTAGGATGTCTTTCTTCATACCGGCCTAGGGACTATGTGACTGGTCATATTGGGAATGCCGGCCCGCTGATTGGCTGGCATAGTTGGTGGGCGTAATCTCCTGTCCGATTGGCTCGATGATCGACTGACGGCCTTCCAGCGATCTGAAAATGTACCTAACTAGTCTATTCTTCACCTTAGCCACCCAGTATGTACACCGAGCCCACGTGTCACCGTCTTGAATCGATCCTCGTCTGACTCTCCTCAAAGGTGACCTACAGGGCCGCTCAACAAGCCAAGACGGAAAACCTGTGAGCACCTTCGACGTCTTTATCGCGCACCATTGTGACTGATGGCCAATTCAAGCTTCTACCTAGAGCGTGCGGCGCGTCACTTCCACTCAACGCCACACCACTGCAAACGTTACCGCCCGTTTCCTTGCGACCGCTCATGCCAGCCAACTGACGATGTTCGCATAGGTGGAAGCTCTACGGTTGTCGCCCCATAAGCCCGAGAGATTGTTGAAAGAAAACGCCCCGCTGCTAAGTCGGTCGATGGAGAAGGCTGTGGAGAAGGGTATGAAGTACGTCGCTGTATTCGCAGAGGTCGGTCCTCTCATACGGAAACAGCAATAAATAGACCCTTTTTAGTTGAATCCAATCGCAAACGCTGTCTTCGGTATTGCTAGTGTCACGTTTGAGGTTCATACTCGCTATTGGAGGATCAGAAGCGAGGTAACACTTGACCTCTTAACTCTTGAAGGAACAAAACAAATATGATCAGCTCCCGTCAGGCTTTTTGGATCGGATGCAGCGTATTCCGCCATCGAAAGCTACGGGGCAACCTTGAACAGAATGGAGGATTCCACGATCATTGGCATGGCATGCTCAACTGCTGGTGACCTGGTTCAGCTTCTGACCTACGCGCCGAATGCGCGGATACTGGAAATCTAAGCATGCGGGAGGTGGATTAGTAAGGATGATACAGGGTGGTGGCTCAAGCAGCCGGTTCTTGTGGAAGAGTCTTATAACATGCTGGGGAGCAGGGAGCTCTGCCCTCGGTTATCGTACTGCCATATCAATGGTGTCCATCGCTTAGATCTCGTAGAGTTACGAAGGGTGCCCACTTCCTGAGCGTGTAGAGTGTATGTTAAGGGAGGAGAAAAGATAGGCTAGATCGGGGGTCGAACCCGGGACTAGTGAGGGTGCGTTGCCGCTACGCTACCCAGCCAGTAGTTGGAGGAATCATCAAGTCCAACATACGTACCAGCCTGTCACATACCCTTGTTTTCTACTCTGTGAATAGTCGGACCAGTCGAGGGGACTGGTCACCTGTTCCACCAGTCCGCAGAGTAGGTGCATACCAGTTGGGCAAACTGGTGGGAACCCCCAGGGTCAGGGAGCAGGTACCGCACCAGTCTCGCAACGGGTGCGGTTCCACCGGGTCTACCACCTGGTACGGACTTAGAAATATTTTGAAAATCATGTACGGCCATAATAAATTCTGAAATAAATACCATTTCAATCAATACCATCCTCTGACTAGAAATAACG
>Ga0307513_10004693_pt1 | contig 18176 bp, 15 predicted proteins | sample 15_EM_MG_FD_202174 | JGI IMG/M metagenome (GOLD analysis project Ga0307513, IMG submission 202174) | Populus trichocarpa ectomycorrhiza microbial communities from riparian zone in the Pacific Northwest, United States - 15_EM | ecosystem: Host-associated > Plants > Roots > Unclassified | place... | reverse complement strand
GAGCACCTCCACCGTCACCGGCGCCGAGCCGGGTGACTACACCGCCGCCCGCACCATCACCGTGACCAGCGCTACCGGCGCGACCCGGACGTACCGGGTCAGCACCCGCCTGATGCGCTCACCCGTCCTGCCGGGACTCAACGCCGACCCGAACATCGTCCGTTTCGGCGACACCTACTACATCTACGCGACCACGGACGGGTCCCCCGGCTGGGCCAGCACCACCTTCAAGGTGTGGTCGTCGACCGACCTGGCGACCTGGACCGAGCACCCCACGATCCTCGACCTGGCCGACGTGTCCTGGGCGCACACCAACGCCTGGGCCCCGACCATCGCCGAAGCGAACGGCACGTATTACTTCTACTTCTGTGCCGCCGGCAACATCGGGGTGGCTACCGCCGGCTCGCCGCTCGGGCCGTTCACCGACTCCGGCGCCGCGCTGATCAACCGGGCCGACTATAACAACGCCCAGCAGATCGATCCGGCCGTCTTCACCGACGACACCGGGAAGAGCTACCTGTACTGGGGCAACGGCACGGCCTACGTGGCACCGCTGAACGCCGACATGACCTCGATCGACGTGAGCCAACGCAAGACCATCAGCGGACTCACCGACTTCCGCGAGGGCCTGTTCATGAACAAGCGGAACGGGACGTACTACCTGACCTACTCGATCGACGACACCGGCAGCGAGAACTACCGGGTCGGGTATGCCACCGGATCAACACCGTTCGGGCCGTTCACCGCCAAAGGGCTGATCCTGACCAAGGATCCAGCCCAGGGCATCCTCGGCACCGGGCACAGCTCGATCATCCAGGTGCCCGGAACCGACGACTGGTACATCGCCTACCACCGCTTCGCCATCCCCAACGGCAACGGCTACCGCCGCGAAACCACCATCGACCGGCTGTACTTCGACGCGGCCGGCGCAATCACCCCGGTGATCCCGACGCTGGAGAGCATCGAGCCACTGGCCTACACCGGCACCCCGCCGCAAGCGAGCGTGTCCGCGGCCGGGACGGACGGCTGGTACGGCGCCACGGCGACCCTCACCCTGAGCGGAGATTCCGCCAACGCCGGTCTCCAGTACGCGCTCGGCGACGGCGTCTGGACCGCGTTCACCGAGCCGGTGCCGTTGCCGGCCGGCTCCTACCCGGTGAAATACCGCGCCCGGGGCGCCAACCTGATCTACAGCAGTGCCATGGCCCTGCCCGTCAAGGTTGATCCGGAGGCACCGATGTCCGCGGTGAGCGTGACGCCCTCCCGGAAGACCTGGACCGTGAGCCTGAGCGCACAGGACACCGAGTCCGGCGTGGCCTCGATCCGCTACCGGATCGACGCGGGCGAGTGGCAGGTGTACTCGAACCCGATCACCCTGTCCGGGGTGCACAGGCTGGCGTTCTTCGCCACCGACCGGGCCGGCAACACCGAGACCCAGCAGCAGGTCACCGTGCCGCTCGACGCCGACCTGACGGCGCCCGAGGTCACCGCGGTGACGTTCCCGGCGCAGCCGACCGGCGAACAGGGTTGGTTCACCGGGCCGGTGTCGGTCCGCATCCGGGCCACCGATCCCGCCGGCATCGCCTCGCGCGAGTACCGCATGGATGGCGGCGGGTGGAGGCACTACACCGGTCCGATCACGATCCGGGCCGGACGACACGACGTGCGCTTCCGGGCGACGGACCGCAAGGGCAACATGTCGGAGGTTGGCGCCATCCAGATCAACCAGGACTCCTCACCGCCGACGGTGCAGGCCTCGGTCGGCAAGACCGCTCCGGTCAAGGTCACGCTGAAGGCGCAAGACCCGGTCTCCGGCGTGAAGCTGATCTCCTACCGGGTGGACGGTGGCGCCTGGACTACGTATGGCACGCCGGTCGAGGTCCGCGGCAAGGGCACCCACCAGGTGGCGTACCGGGCTGTTGACAACGCCGGGAACCAGAGCTGGACGGGCTCCGTCCAGGTACGGATCCGCTGAACCGTCGCCGCCTGGGCGCCCTGGCCCTCGTCATTGCAGGACGCGCTCGGGTGTCAGCCGACGGGTGGTGAGCAACGCCGCGGCCAGGCATCCGCCGGTGAGGACGACGAAGAGCGGGCCGGCGCTCGCACCGGAGTACAGCAGGGCAACCACGCCGGGGCCGATAATGGTTCCCACCGAAAGAATGAGCGCATTGAGGGCGTTGTAGCGTCCCCGCAGTTCGGCCGGTGAGAGTTGATTGACGAGCGGGCCGACGGCGGGAGCGAGCAGCACCTCGCCGAGGCCCATGACCACGGCGGCGGCAATGGCGATGCCGACGGCCGGCCAGCTCGAGTCTCGGGACTGCCACAGGAGTAGCCAGCAGACGGCGAAGCAGACCGCCCCGGCAGTGATCAACCGAAGTGGCGGAATTCGGTGCGCGAGTCTTCCCGCCGGCAGCGCGGCGAGCGCAACGAAGATGGTGTTGGCGATGAACACGACTGCGATCATGCTGGGCTCCAGGCCATCCGGCCTGGAGAGGTAGAGCGGAAGCGCCGCGTGGAATTGGGCGTACCCGAAGACGACGAGAAGGACCTGAACCAGACAGAGCCATCGAAACGCGCCGTCTTCCGCGACCCGCCGGTAACCGCCGGTGCCGATGTTGGACTCGGTCCTTGGTTCCGGATCAGCATCAGTGACCAGTCGGGGAAGGTCGGCTCGGATCAGGACCAGGCCGGCGAGAAGGAACGTGACGGCGTCGACGGTGTAGAGCGTTTGGAACCGGACGAGCGTTGGTTCAGTGACGATGACCGCCGATACGCCGATCCCGATACTGAGCCCGACATTCGAAAGTCCATACTGGATGGAGAAAACCAGCGACCGCTGAGCCGGTGGCGTCACCTCGGCCAAGAGCGTCGACGTCGCCGGATACGCGGCGCCGACCCCGAGGCCGATCAGTACGGCCGAGGCCAGCACCGTCGGTCCCTGCGTCGAGTTCATCAGGCACAGATCCCCGACCGCAGCAACAACCCAGCCGGTGACCAGGACCCGGCGGGCGCCGTACCGGTCGGCGGCGGCGCCGGCCAGAAGATTGGCCGGCAGGCTCCCGCCGGCGATCGCGGCAACGGCGGCGGCCCCGACCGCTGGGCCGAGATCCCTTACCCGGCTGGCATAGATGGCCAGAAAGGGCAGCACAATTCCGCTGCCGGCCGTGCTCAGCAGGTCGACGAACAACACTCGCCGGGCGGCTAGCGGTAGGTCGGTCCAGGATGTGGTGATTCGCTCACGCGTTGAGGGCATCGCGGACCTGTCGCACCAGACGCAGCGATGGCAGGTCTGCCGACACCCGACCTTCGAGACCGAGCAGAGCCCGCTGAGCATAATAGTTCGCGGCGTCTCGCTCTCCGCAGGTGTAGGCAAGGTGGGCGGCGTTGGCGTAGATGACCGCGGTCTCCGGGCCGGCCGGTCCATTCTCGGCGACGGTGATGGCCCGGGCATAGCGATCCTGGGCGGCGGCGTAATGGCCTCGCTGTTGTTCGAGAACCGCCCAGTTGGCGTTGAGGTGCATCATCTCTGTGCCGTCCGACCCCCACCGTCGGCTGAGTCGCGTTGCCAACGAGCGAAAGAGCTCGTCCGCCTCTGGATAGCGGGCCAGATCGATGAGAATGGCCGCCCGCACCGCGTCGTCAGCATCCCGCTCTGCGGCCTCGTTCGGGCGCAGGCTCAGGCCGGTCTCGATCAGCCCGAGGGCCAGTTCGGGCTGTCCGGCAAGGTGTTCCAGGCTGGCGAGGTTGTGCAGCAGGTTGGCTCGCATCTGCGGGTAGGGTGCCCGCTCGGCGATCTGGAGGGCGGTCTCGTAGGCATTCCTGGCGAGTTCGAACTCGCCGCGATATCGCCCCCACATCCCCAGGCAGTTGTGAGCCTGCGCGGTTTCCTCACCCAAGGGGCCAAGGGCTGTGTGGGCGCGTTCGACTGCTTCATCGATCATTGACCTGGCAACGTCGAAATCACCGGCCTGACGGGCCGAGTTTCCCGCTTCCAGCAGCACCTGAATGAGGAGCCGCTGGTCTTCCGGGTCAGGTCCGAGTTGCAAGGCCAACTGAAGGGCCTCGTCGAGGCTTTCACTGGCATCCAGGTCGAGCAACCGTTGCAACATCGATCGTGAGAGCTGAATATTGGCCCGGTCGAAGGCGTCGAGTTGGTCGCCGGGGCAGTTCTCCCAGGCGTCTTCCAGTTCCTGAAGGGCTACGGCGGCGGAGGTGCGGTCGGCGCCCGAGTCGACCGCCTGGGCCACCCCGAGTGCGGCAACCAGTCGGTCGACTTCCGGCGCTGTGGGCATATTTGTCACCGGCTGGCGATACCTCGACCGGCGACAGCGGTGATGTGTTGCAGCTGGATCCCCCGGGTCACGACGGCGGTGGCGTGCTGCTGGGTGATGACCCGGCCGACGGTCGCAGTGGCGTGCTGCATCTCGATCCCCCGACTCAGGACGACGGTGGCGTGCTGCAGGGTGATACCCCTGCCAACGGTCGCCGTGGCGTGTTGCATGCTCATGCCGCGGCCGACGGTCACAGTGGCGTGCTGCATGTTGACGCCGCGACTGGCAACGGTCGTGGCGTGGTTCGGCGAGAGCAGGGGCGAGGCAACCGTGGTGGCGTGATTCGGCATGATCATGCGCGAGGCAACGGTCGTGGCGTGGTTCGGCGAGAGCCGCCATAGCGCGACCGTCGTGGCATGGTTCGGTGGGATCACGGGTCCGGCGAGCGTGGTGACGTGGTTCGGCGAGACCCCGGGCGCGGCAACCGTGGTGACATGGTTCGGCGAGAGCCCACGAGCGGCAACCGTGGTGGCGTGGTTCAGGGAGATCCCGCGCGAGACGGCGGTGACGTGATTGAACGAGGTTCCCCGCCTGGCGATGACGGTCCGGCGTCGGGTAGAACGGAACGTGGTGCTCATGAATACCTCCATAGGTCGACCCCTCACCATGAGCGATCAGGCTGAAGCGGCACTGAAACGGCACTGAAACCGCTGCATAAGGCCCGATACCCTGGCGAGATGCAGCCCTCAGGTATGGACCGAGAGCCCGTAGTACCCGGCAAGGGCCCGCCGGCCGGGATTTGGGTGGTGGCGTTCTCCGCTGCCTTGCTCACCGTCATTGGGTGTGGAGCCTGGGCTGCGTTGACGCGTGAAGACGTTCTGGCGTCCCACCCGAGCAGCTCGTACGCGTTGAAGGCAACGACGATTACGCGTGGGGCCGATCCGTACTCGGAGGCCGCCCGCCGCAACCTTCAGTTGCAGGCCCAGCAACCCAACCCGTTCGTGACCGCGATCCGGGAGGTGGTGGGGCCGACGATGTCGGAGGACGAACTGAACGCGCTCTCGCGTGAGGTCAATCTGTCGCTCTGTGGCGGGTCGAGCTCAACGGAGGCGGTCGACCACCTCACGCAGAACGGGTTGGCTCGCAAGACCGCGGAGGACGTGATCGCTGCTGTGCTCGCCGTCGAAGACTGTTGATTCCAGCGCGCCCAGGTCCGGTCAGCGGCCGCCCACTCCGTTCTCCGCCAGTCGGTCCTGCACCGCGGAGATCCGGCGGACCAGCAACACCCAGAACACGAGGGCCACGGTGGTTGCGATCGCGACCGCGAACTCCAACCCGGGCATGACCGCGTCCTCGGGTGCGGACTGCACCGACAGCCGCAACTGGGCGTTGCTGAGCAGGTTCATCACAATCCAGGTCGCCCAGTACCAGCCGGTGGAGATCGGCTCGCGGACCCCGGCCGCCGGCGCTGTGGCCTTGATCGTGTCGTCCAGGATCTGCTTCGGGAACCACAGCGAGACGATGGGAACCAGCCAGCCCAACCAGACCCAGACCGAGGACCGGCGCTGTCCCTCGGGGTTGAGCAGAAGGGCATTGTCCCGGGCCCGGCCGAGCCAGACGCAGGAGACGACCCAGGCACCGATCACTATCGGCAACGTCAACACGTTGACCACGTCGTAGGAGGTGAACACCTCGGCGGCGGCCCGGCCATCGGCGACCGCGTCCTCATACTGTCGGTCGGCACTGGGTGAGAGCAGGGCTGAGATCCAGTACATCAGGGTCAGCACGCTAGACAGCACAATCACGGCGACGGTGAGTCCACCGGAGGGTCGGAAAGTGCCCAGGCCGTACTGCTGGCTCTCCGGCGGCTGCCCGGGAGCCGGTTGACCCCAGACCGGCTGGTTGGACGGCGGCGAGCCGTAGGGCTGGGGCGCGGTCGGGGGCAGCGGTTCGCCCTGACCGTACTTGCCGTACGACGGTGATGACGGGGTCCCGTAGCCGGACGGCGGGGGCTGCGGAACCGGCTTGGTCGGATCGCCCGGCTGAACCCAAGAGTCGCCGGAATCACCGTTCGGGGTACTCATCCCGTAATGCTAGTGGGCGTCCCATTTCCAGGGTCGATGCTCTTGCTCGTGCGGGCCACGGCTGACCCGATCCGCCCTGGATCTCCGGACGATGCCCGCAGAATCTCCGCATCCTCTCCGTTAGCGTCCGGTTGTGCCTCTCGCCCTGCGCTCTTTAGCCCTGCACTCTCTCGCCCTGCGCCGACGACTACCCGCCGCGGTCGGTCTCGTCCTCACCTGCATCGCCGGGCTGGTCTTCCGCACGCTCACGGAAGGCACGGTCGCCAAGCTCGGCGGTGACCTCCTGTACGCCGTCGCCGTCTACGCTCTGGTGCTCGCGATCCGTCCCCGCACCGCCGCGCGAGCGGCGGCCGTGGTGGCGGCCGCCGCCTGCTGGCTTGTGGAATTTGCCCAGCTGACGCCGTTCCCAGCCGAAGCCTCGCGGCACAGCGCAGTGAGCCGGCTCGTGCTGGGCAGCACCTTCCACCCGCTGGACCTGGCGTCCTATCTGCTAGGTGTGCTGCTGGCCTGGGCCCTAACCTGGACCCTCGTCGAGCTGACTGGACTCAATGATGACGATGGAATCTCCGGACGAGCAGGCGCCCAAGCCCGCCTGGGAGATCATCTACATCGGGCACCACCGCCAGGCCCGGCACACCGGGGGTTTGGGCGACAAGGACCGCCAGACGTGGATCACCTGGCTACGCAACTTCGGCATCGATCCCGACGACGTGCTGCTCGACCCGTTCTTCCTGGTGGCCGAGGATGACCGGCGAACCATCCGCTACCTCGGCGTGGTTCGAGACGAGGACGGGATGCCGCGACTGCGGGGCACGCAGATCGGGCGATGCGCCGTCACCGTCCAGCTAGAGGCTCCGGCACCCCCCTTTCCCGGCGAAGAGCACCCCGGCGCCAGGCCACCGATTCAGTCCACGCAGATCTGGCCGGTCGAGTAGCAGGGCCTACGCCAATCCGAGGTCGGGCTCGGGCATTTCATATCGAACGATGACCCCGGCGCTGGGTCATCGTTCGATATGAAGTGCCGGGAGTAGGACTCCGCGGTCGGGGCTAGCCGCCACGGTGACGGCGGCGACGAGCTCATCGCCGGTGTAGGTCGTGCCGCCGATCCCCCAGCCTCCGTCGGGGGCGTTGAGGATGTTCACCCAGGTGTCGTCTCGATCGTGTCCGGCGATCGTCAGCCCGTCGACGATGCCGGTGGCGGCCGTGATGAAAGCTCGACGGGCCTGGACCGTGCCCAAGCCGATGTTGGGCAACTTCAGCTCAACCATGACGACGGGCCGGTTCACGCCACCGGCGTAGACGTTTTCGGGAGCCAGGATGTGCACGGTCCCGCCGACGATCGCGGCGAAGAAGCTGTTACCGGTGAGCCCGCTGGCCTCGATCAGCGCTTCGGTCAGTCGCGGCAGGATCTCGCGTTCGCCCACGGTGGTGAGAACGCCTCGCGGAGCGGTGACGGTGATCGGCATGGTGAATCCTTCCCCAGCAATTAGCTAGTACGTGCGTACTAGTTCGTGGGACAGCGTGCATTAGGATGCACGTACTAGTCAAGGAGGTAGCGATGCCGAACGACACGCGAACCCGGATGATCGAGGCGACCGTGGAGGCGCTGCGGCACCGCGGCGTTGCAGGGATGTCGTTCACCGACGTCCTACGCAGCAGTGGCGCCGCACGCGGTGCGATCTATCACCACTTCCCCGGCGGCAAGGCCCAACTCGTTGCCGAGGCTGCGACCCGCAACGGCCACGACGTCCGCGCCCACTTCGCCGAACTGCAGGCCGACAGCCCACAGTCGGTCGTCGACGCTTTCCTGGCGGCCGTTCGGCCCGTGGTGCAAGCATCAGCCGCCGGTGGCGGCTGCGCCGTCGCGGCCATTGCCGTCGGTGCGGATCCGGACGACGACGGACTGCGAGAGGTCGCCGCGACGGCCTTCGCCTCCTGGGTCAGCCAGCTCGCCGAACGGCTCACCACCGCCGGGCTCGCGCCCGGAGACGCCACAGACCTGGCCGCCACCCTGATCACCCTGCTCGAAGGCGCGCACGTGCTGTGCCGGGCAGCGGGCACCATCGAGCCCTTTGACCAGGCGGCGCGGGCAGCCGCCGCGCTCATCCACAATCGGTATGAATAGCAACGCTTTTGGCGGGTCCGCCCGCTAGGATCTGTGGTGCTCCCCGGCCCGGTACGTGGTCAGTGCTGCTCCGACCAGATTCGCCAAGGCGATCGCGACGAGTCGCTGCGAGCGCGACGGTCGTGTCCCCGGCAAGGCAGTGAACAGGAACCGGCCCCCGAAGGTGCCGCCGCTCTCGACCAGAAGCTCGGTTTCCTTGTCCGTGGGCAACCCCGCGGACTCGACGTCCAAGACCTGATGATCGCGCAGGACGCGCCCGTCGTGTTCCATCCGCGGGTACCCCAGGCCGCTGCCGTAGTCGAAACGACACTTCGCGACCCCCAGCGCGGTGACCATCTGGGCGTTGACCCGGTCGATCAGTTCCGACGGTGAGGTGCCGCCGCCGGCCACGGTCTCGGCGGCGGCCTGCATACCGTCCAGGTACCCGGCCTGGCGGCCTGCGAGTGCCTGCTCGCGTCGTCCCCAATGCGCGATCTCGGTGACCGCCGCGGCAACCAGTAGAAGCAGCACCGTGGTCTCGACGTCCGCCCGGGTGACGATCTGCAACTGCTCGTACGGCCTGGTCAGGAAGAAGTCGAAGGACAGGGCCGCGGATACCGCGGACAGTAACCCGGCCACCCGGTGCCCGGCGATCGCCACGGCCACGACAACGAGGACCAGCAGCAGAGCGGCGTTCGTATTGGCGACGCTCCCCCGCACCGGCACCAGGGCCGCACAGAGGGCGACGGGTGCCACCACGGCGAGGACAAGACTGCCACGCCGGCCCGGCCAGCTCCGGAACCTCACCATCGCAGTGTAAGCCGGGAACCAGGAGGCCTGATGTCAATAATCTGTCAAGATCCCTGCGGCGCAGGGGCATACGTGGTCGCGCTATCGCGGGGTCAACACACAGAACTCATGGCCATCGGGATCGGCCATGACCACCCAGCTGACCTCGCCCTGGCCGATGTCGATTCGAGTGGCCCCGAGGGAGACCAGACGATCGACCTCCGCTTGCTGATCACCGTGGAGGGGCGGAGCGATGTCGAAATGCAGCCGGTGCTTACCGGGCTTCGGCATCAAAGGCGGCCCGCCCCAGGTGATCTTTGGACCGCCGTGCGGCGAGCGAATCGCGGTCTCCTGGTCCTGATCCCAGACCAACGGCCACCCGAGCGCTTCGCTCCAGAAGTACCCGACGTCCTGAGAACCGTCGCAGGAAAGCGCTCCGATGAATCCGCAGTCTGCGAGGAAGTTGTTGCCCGGCTCGACGACGCAGAACTCGTTGCCTTCCGGATCTGCGAGCACAACGTGCCCCTCTTCCGGGCGCTGACCAACGTCGATGTGCCGGGCACCGAGCCCCAGCGACCTCGCCACTGTCTGCTGCTGGCCCTCGAGGGACACACTCGTCAGATCGAAGTGCACGTGATTCTGGCCGGCCTTCTGCTCCTGAGTTGGAAGAAATCGGATCCGGAACCCGGTGTCATCGCTCGGCAGAAGCGCAATGCCGTCGTGGGGTTCGTCGCTCATTTCCCAGCCCAGGACGCCGGCCCAGAAGCGCCCGAGACGGAGCGGGTCGTTCGCATCGAAGCTCAGCGCAAGCAGCTGACACGTCATTCGGCTCCGCACCTCCGATCGCCGGCTCAAAGCCGCAGCCAGCACATCCTCTGCGCCCCTGGAGAAAGCAACGCTAGGCGTTGTGGAACCCGCCGCGCAAAGCAATTAGGTCGGTGCGCGTCACATCTCGCCGAGGTGGCGCGTCACAGAGGTGCATCCGCCAACAACGGCAAGGAGTGCATCATGCAGGCTATGAGTTCAGGACTGGATCGAGGAATCTTGACCGAGTACACGCTGCGACCGATCGGGCGCGTCGAGTCGACCTTGACCGATCGGGCGGCGGCGCCCCGGCAGCCCGACGAGGGAGCTCCCGACGCCTGGCTCGTCTTTGATGACCGGTACGCCCCCGCTCTGGACGGCCTTACCCCAGGCTTCGACGTCCTGCTGCTCACCTGGCTCGACCGTGCTGACCGCGACACGCTCACCGTTCACCCGCGCGGCGACCTCGGTCGACCGCTCGCCGGCGTCTTCGCCACTCGGGCGCCCGACCGCCCCAACCCGATCGGCCTGCACACCGTCCACATCCTCGCGGTGGCCGGCCCGCGCGTTCACGTCCGCCAGCTCGAAGCCCTCGACGCAACCCCAATTTTGGACGTCAAACCCCTCCTCACCCCGGACCGCTGACGGCTCGAACCAGGCGAGAGTCGGTCAGCCGGGTAGGCCCGGTGCCAGGGGCTCGACCCGGCTACGAGACCATCGTGCGGTGCGAGAAGAAGAACCAAGAGCGGGACAGCCAGCGCGCGACAGCGCCTACTTCGACCGTTGGTACTCGGACATGGAGACCTCGCCGGCGAAGGACGCCATCCTCAGGCGCCATCTCGGACTACCTGCAGAACTCGGATCGGCAGGCGTCCTGCCGTGGGACGCCCTTGCCGAGATCGCGGAGGCGCTGCGCGTGCCCGCGGGTGGGCTGCTCGTCGACGTGGCCTGTGGCCGCGGCGGTTACGGCATCGAACTGGCACGACGAGGCAATGCCACGCTGATTGGCGTCGACTTCTCCGCCGTCGCGCTCAAGCAGGCCGGGCGGATCGCGACCCGGCGCCTCGCAGCGGGACAGGCCGAGTTCAAGGTCGGGACATTGACTCATATGGACCTGCCGACCGCCACTGCCGACGCGATCCTGTGCACGGATTCGGTGCAGTTCGCCGATCCGCCGATCGCCGCCCTCAGCGAATTCCGTCGGGTGTTGAAACCCGGTGGCCGACTGGCCCTCACCACCTGGCAGCCCACCTCACCGGGCGACCCGGGCGTCGTGGTCCGGTTGCGAGACCTGGACCTGCTTCGTGACCTTCAAACCGCCGGCTTTCACGATGTTGTCGTCGAGGACAGGCCAGTGTGGCGAGCCGCAGAGCGCGGCATCTGGGAGGAAGCCGCAGCCACCCCGAACGATGGAAGCGACCTGGCCCTGGCCTCCCTGCAGCAGGAAGGCCGGCGCTCGTTGGAGGACTTTGACGCCCTCCGCCGCGTCGTCGCCTATGCCACAGCACCCTGACAAGATCAACCTGCGATGTGGACGGGGGTCAGATTGGGCGGTCAGGGCGGAACGCGCGTTCGGCGCGAAGCGCGATCTCGAGCTCGAAGCCCAGATCGAGGTCTCGCACCTGGTCGCCGAAAAGCCGGTCGATCTGGCGCAGGCGGTGTCGGACGGTCTGCGGGTGCACGTGCAGTCGGGTGGCCACCGCGTTGGCGTTCATGTTGAGCTGCAGCCAGGCGAGCAACGTGTCGGCCAGCAGTGCGCGCTGCTGCTCGCGTACCTCGGACAGCGGAGCGAGGCGGCGCTGGATGAGCTGGGCCAGGAGTTCGTCGTCCTGGAAGATCGCCAGCGTGCCGAGGTGGTCGCTGCACCAGACGATGCCCGTCTCGGCGATGATCCCGCGCTGGGCCAGGTCGAGTGCCCGCCGTGCCCAGCGCAGCGAGTTGGCCGCGTCCGACGGTGGCACGGGTGGGCCGACCGCCGCGCGCCGACCGGCGAGTCCGTTGACCATGACCCGCACCTGCGCGGCGCTCTCCGGATCGGGCACGATGAGGGTTGGCTCGATCTGGTCAAGGCCGACCAGGACGCCCGGCGACAACACCGGCGGGCTGTCGACGATGGCGCGGGCTTCGACGGCAACTGCGGACAGCCGCCGGGGAATCGGCCATTGCGCGGCGACCGCGGCGGCCGCCACCACCTCCTCGGAGGCGGGTGGGTCGGCCACCAGCAGCTCGATCAGCCGTCGCCTTCGCCGGCCGAGCTCGCCGACCTCGGCGGCCCGGGCCTCGGCGTAGCCGACGGCGCAAGCGTCCGCGATGTCGTCGAGATGCGCGAAGATCGCCTCGGCTATCGGCCCGATCGCCGAGGGTGGGAGCTGTTCCCGGTCGGCGAAGACGATGATCCGTCGCCAGCCCAGGCGGGCGCCGAGGCGGATCGCCGCGTGCAACGCGTCGAGGCTGCGGCCCTCGCGCATCTCGCCGGCACCGATCGCCCGGAAGATGTCCCGCCAGGCATCGTCCGGGCTACCGAGATCGTCAAGGATGTCCAGGAAGTGCCAGAGCGCTTGTTCGACGCCGAGGCGGACCGTCCGGGTGTAGGTCTCGTCCAGTGGCCTTGAGTACTCCGGGATCCGGGTCTGGATCTCGGACATCGTCTCCCGGGCGAGCTCCGTGATGTGTGTCCGGATGAAATGTGCGGCGTCCCGCCGGACGTGGTCGGCCGGTGTCGCACCGTTCATCGTGCGGTGGGACGGTCCCATATGCGACCCCGCTGCCGGCTACGTGGTCCACGAATTTCCGGACATTACCACGTATTGTTCTCGTTACATATGTCCGCGTTTCGTTGTCATTGACCTGATAACAAGCGCGCCGGATCAGCGCACGGCGGGCAGATGTGACGGGCCCTACCGGTCAGTAGGTTGCTGCACCATGAGTGCACCCGTCTCGTTGGCCGAGGCCACGGTTGCCCGCCCCGGCGGCGGCATCCTGATCGACCGGCTGGCGACGCGGGCGTTGAGCATGCCGGACCAACCGGCGTACACCTTCGTGGACTACCAGGAGGACGCCGACGGCACACCCCACACGCTCACCTGGGCACGGGCCCACCAACGGTCCGCGGCGCTCGCCGCGCGGCTCACCGAACTCGTCGAACCTGGCGACCGGGTCGCGGTCCTGGCCCCCTCCGGCGTGGACTACGTGATCGCGATGTTCGCGGCCTGGTACGCCGGTGCCATCGCGGTGCCGCTGTTCACCCCCGATCTACCCGGTCACCGGGAGCGGCTGGACCGCACATACGCGGACTGCCGGCCGTCCTGCGTGCTGACCGTCGCGTCGTCGCAGGACGAGGTGCGTGCCTTCGTCGCCGAACGGGTACCGGTGCTCGCCGTCGACATGATCGACGATCTGGTGCCCGAGGACTGGACGCCGGTAGCGGCCGGGCCGGACACGGTCGCGTACCTGCAGTACACCTCGGGCTCGACCCGGGCCCCAGCCGGCCTGGAGATCACCCACGGCAACCTGACGGCCAACGTGGAACAGCTCCGCGTGGCGCTGACCGGCGGGCGCGTGCGGCCGACCGCGGTCAACTGGCTGCCGCTGTTCCACGACATGGGCCTGCTCTCGATCCTCGCGTTCCCGCTGCTGCAGGGCGGCGAGTCGGTGCTGCTGGACCCTGTCTCGTTCCTGATGCGGCCGAGCCGCTGGCTGCGACTGCTCAGCGGGCGACCGGACGTTTACACCTGCGCACCGAATTTCGCCTACGAGTACTGCCTGCGCCGCGTCGACCCGGCCGATGTCGCCGGACTCGACCTCAGCGGGGTGTTCCTCTGGCTGAACGGCGCCGAGCCGGTCCGCGCCAGTACCGTCACCCGCTTCGCCGAGACCTATTCGAGTCTCGGAGTGGCGCCGGAGGCGATGTGTGCCGCCTACGGTCTCGCGGAGGCCACGGTGTTCGTGACGGCCGACCGGATCGACCGCCGGCCGAGGATCACCCGGTTCGACCGGAACGAGCTGGCCACAGGGACAGCGGTGCAGGTCGGGCCCGACAACGCTGAGACAGACGGCGAGACGGACGGAAAGGCGGACGGCCAGGCCAGGGTCCTGGTGTCCTGCGGCGTGCCCGTCGGCCAGCGAATCACGATCGTGGATCCCGACACGAGCAAGGCCTTGCCCCACGGGCGCGTCGGCGAGGTCTGGGTTTCCGGTCCCAACGTCTCCCGACGCTACTGGCAGCAGCCGGAACGAACCGCCGAGGTGTTCGTCGACGGGTGGCTGCGCACCGGCGACCTCGGGCTGATCCACGACGGCGAGCTGTACATCACCGGTCGTCTGAAGGATCTGCTCATCGTTGCCGGCCGCAACCACTACCCGCAGGACGTGGAGGAGACCGTCGTCGCCGAGCCGGGCGTCGGGCGGGCGGCCGCCTTCTCGGTGCCGGTCGACGGTGAAGAGGAGCGCGTGGTCGTCGTGGTCGAGCGAGCCCGATCGATCGACCCCGACGAGTGGCAGCCGGGGCGGCTCGCGCCGGCGATTCGGCAGGCCGTCTGGCAGCATCACGAACTCGCCCTCCAGGATCTCGTCCTCACCGAGCCCGACCTCGTCCCGCGGACCTCCAGCGGCAAGATCGCCCGGTCGGCGTGCCGGCAGCGCTATCTCGATGGCGGGTTCGGCGCGAAATGAACGGCGGCGCAGTAACTCCGGAGGCTCTGCGCGCACTGCTCAAGTCCTGGGTGGCCGAGCCGTTCGGGCTGTCGGTGAACGAGATCGACGCCGACCGTCCGCTGGTCGACTTCGGACTGTCCTCCGTGCAGGCCGTTGAGCTGGCCGGCCGCCTGGAGGAGGCGCTCGGCCGTCGGCTCGGCGCGACCCTGGTGTGGGAGTACCCGACGATCAATGCCCTGGTAGCCGGGCTGACCACGACCGAACCGGCCCCGACCAGCCCGGCTCCGGCAACCGAGACCGACACCATCGCCATCGTCGGCCTCGGGTGCCGCCTCCCCGGCGGCATCAACGGACCCGAGGCATTGTGGGATGCACTCCTCGACGGCCGGGACGCGGTGGGCACCGTGCCGGCCGGGCGGTGGGCGACCTCGCGTGCCAGTCGGTTCGGCGGCTTCCTGGACGACATGGCCGGTTTCGACGCCGACTTCTTCGCAGTTACCGCAGGCGAGGCCCGGCTGATGGACCCGCAGCAGCGGATCCTGCTCGAGGTCGCCTGGGAGGCGCTGCAGCACGCCGCGATCGACCCGGCAGCGTTGGCCGGCACCGCGACCGGCGTCTACGTGGGCGCCAGCGGAACCGAATACGCCCAGCTCACGTCGGCGGCGCTGGACAAGGTCGAGGGCTGGACCGCGACCGGCGGCGCCCTGAGCATCATCGCCAACCGGCTCTCGTACCTGCTGGACCTGCATGGCCCGAGCCTCACCGTCGACACCGCCTGCTCGTCGTCACTGGTCGCGATCCACCTCGCCGCCCGGGACCTGCGCAGCGGAGCGACCGGCCTGGCCATCGCCGGTGGGGTCAACCTGATGCTCGGGCCGGCCGTCACGATCGCCTTCGACCAGGCCGGCGGCCTCGCCCCCGCGGGTAGGTGCCGCCCGTTCGACGCGGACGCCGAGGGCATCGTGCGTGCCGAGGGCTGCGGCATCGTCGTCCTCAAACGACTGTCGGATGCGCAACGCGACGGCGACCGGGTGCTGGCGTTGCTGCGCGGTTCGGCGATGAACTCCGACGGGCGCTCCAACGGCCTCGTCGCACCCAACCCGAAGGCGCAGGAAGCATTGCTCCGCGCGGCCTATGCCGATGCCGGGCTCGAACCGTCGGACGTGGACTACGTCGAGGCGCACGGCACCGGCACTGCCCTGGGCGACCCGATCGAGGCCGGCGCACTGGGCGCCGTCTGTGGCCGGGATCGCGCCGCCGACCAGCCGCTGCTGATCGGATCGATCAAGTCGAACCTCGGCCACCTCGAAGCCGCCGCCGGGGTCGCCGGACTCGTCAAGGCCGTTCTCGCGTTGCACCACAACGTCATCCCGCCGACGCTGCACCTGACAACGCCCAGCCCGCACATCCGGTTTGACGAGTGGGGGCTGCGCGTCGTGTCCAGCACCCGGCCGTTCCCGTCGCGCCGGCGGGCGGCGATCGCCGGAGTCTCGGCGTTCGGCTTCGGCGGTACGAACGCCCACATCGTCCTGTCGGCGGCGCCGACACCGTCCATGGCCCGCTCCGACCGGCTACTCACGGTGCTCTCGGACCGGGATCTCGACGCGGTCCGGGCCCACGCCGACACGCTCACCACCTGGTTGGAACGGCACCAGGACTGCGAACCGGCCGACGTCGCCGGCACCCTCGCCCGGCGCGGCCGGCGCGGACCGGCCCGGCTGACGGTTGTCGCCCGAGACCGGACCGAACTGCTCAGCGGACTGCGCACGCCGGGCAACCAGGGCCGGAAGGGCCGCTACCCGATCGTCGTGCCGGGCAGCGGCTCGCGTGCCGCCGAGCGCGGCGTGTGGATGTTCTCCGGCTACGGCACGCACTGGCCCGGCATGGGACGCGAATTGCTGTCCACCGAACCGGCGTTCGCCGGGACCGTCGACGCCCTCGAACCCGGGTTCCGGGCCGAGGTGGGCATCGGCCTGCGGGACGCCCTGGACGGCGATGCCGCCTACCCGGTCGCGTATGCCCAGCCAATGATCTTCGGTGTGCAGCTGGCACTGGCCGCGTTGTGGCGCTCGCGAGGTCTACAGCCGGGCGCCGTGCTCGGGCACTCGATGGGCGAGGTCGCCGCGGCCGTGGTCGCAGGCGCCCTTTCGGCCGACGACGGCACCCGCGTCATCGCCCACCGCGCCCGGTTGCTCGCCGAACTCGGAAACTCCACCGCCGAGCCGGGCGCGATGGCGGTCCTCGAACTCTCCGAGGACGAGTTCGCCGACACCTCCGGCGGCCTCGACGGCCTGCACGTGGCCGTGGTGGCCGCGCCTCGCCAGCTCGTGGTCACCGGCCGCGCGGCATCGCTCGCCACATTGGTCGCCAGGGTCGAGTCGGCGGGTCGGCTGGCTCGTACGGTCACGACAGAGGGAGCCGGACACTCACCGGCCGTCGATCCGCTCCTGCCACGGCTGTTCGAGGCCCTGTCGGCGCTGCGGCCATACGAGCCGACGGTGCCGTTCTACAGCACGGTGGAAGGCGCGGGCGGCTCGCGCTGGCTGGACGCCGGGTACTGGACCGCCAACCTGCGCCGTCCGGTACGCCTCGTTGACGCCGTACGGGCGGCCGCCGATGACGGGTTCGGCTTCTTCCTGGAGATCTCGCCGCACCCGGTCCTCGTCCACCCGGTCACCGAGACCCTGCACGATCGCGACGTCACCGATCCGCTGGTCGTCGGGACGCTGCGCCGCGACGACCCCACGGCGTTCCACCGCAGCCTGGCGACCCTCTGCGCGCACGGCCTGCCGGTGCCCGAGTCCGGCCCGACGCGCGTTCTCGACCTGCCGCCGGCACCCTGGCGGCACGCGCGGCACTGGTTCGACACCGACGTCGACCTGGTCCACAGCATGCTCGGGGCCACCTGGGTCGAGACGACGGCGCCGCCCCCGGCCGACGCCCTCGACGAGGATGCCAACCTGATCATCCGCACCGACGGCCGGCGCGCCGAACAGCTCGCGCTCACCGTCATCGAAGCCGCCGGCGAGGTCTCCCGACGGCTATGGATCGTCAGCAAGGGCGCCGCCGCTGTGAAATCCGGTGAATCTGGCTGTCCTGACGCGGCTTTCGTGCGCGGCTTGGTCCGGACCCTGGCCCTGGAACAGCCGCTCGTCCGAGCCACCTGGCTCGACCTCGACCCGGACGATGACACCGACACGCAGGAGCGTCTGCTCCGGGCGGAGGTCCACAGTGCACCGGCCGACGACGAGATCGCCTACCGGCACGGCCGTCGCTACGCGGGCCGGCTGGCCTCCGTCCATTTGCCCCCCATCAACCTGCCCCCGGCGAAACCGACTCCGCCGAGCCGCCCGGCGGTCAGGCCCGGTGCCGCCTACATCATCACCGGCGGCACCCGAGGGCTCGGGCTCCGCGTCGCCCGGTGGCTGGCAGCGGCCGGCGCCGGGCGCCTCATCCTGTCCGGCCGGTCCG
>Ga0307513_10004692_pt1 | contig 18178 bp, 12 predicted proteins | sample 15_EM_MG_FD_202174 | JGI IMG/M metagenome (GOLD analysis project Ga0307513, IMG submission 202174) | Populus trichocarpa ectomycorrhiza microbial communities from riparian zone in the Pacific Northwest, United States - 15_EM | ecosystem: Host-associated > Plants > Roots > Unclassified | place... | reverse complement strand
GCTACTCGGGCGTGAAGAGGTCGACCCTGACAGGCCGGATGATGACCGCCGAACACCGCTCTCCTATGCCGCTGGCAGAGGATCTAAGGCCTGTGTGATGATACTACTCGGGCAGGGAGAAGTCAACCCTGACAAGCCAGATAATACGGGCCGAACACCGCTCTCCTATGCCGCTGGCGAAGGATGCTGGAAAGTGGTGGAAATGCTACTCGAGCGTGAAGAGGTCAACCCTGACAGGCCGGATGATGACCGCCGAACACCTCTCTCCTATGCCGCTGGCAGAGGATCTAAGGCCTGTGTGATGATACTACTCGGGCAGGGAGAAGTCAACCCTGACAAGCCAGATAATACGGGCCGAACACCGCTCTCCTATGCCGCTGGCAAAGGACGCTGGAAAGTGGTGGAGATGCTACTCGGGCGTGAAGAGGTCAACCCTGACAGGCCGGATGACGACCGCCGAACACCGCTCTCCTATGCAACTGAGTGTCAGTATCGGTACCAAGTGGAGAATTTCACGGGAGTGATGAAATTACTACTCGGGCGAGAAGAGGTCGACCCCGACAAGCCAGATAATAAGGGCCGAACGCCGCTCTCGTATGCTGCTGGCAGAGAATGGTGGAAAGTGCTAGAAATGCTACTCGGGCGTGAAGAGGTCAACCCCCACAAGCCAGATAATGAGGGTCGAGCCCCACTCTCGTATGCCGCTCGGAGCGGACATGAAGTGTGTGCCAGAATACTATTCTGGCAGACGGTGCTCAATATCGACAACCTAGCCAATAACCTCTAAACACTGCTCATCTCCGCTGCCGGTATAGCTATTAGAGGCCCTAGGCACTCCTACAGCCTCCCGCAGCGGTAACCCACAACACTCAGATTGCCCGACCGCATGGAAATCATCGCCATTCCTTCCCTTCTGAAGTCTGTTACTGGTACGAATTATCCTTGACATCATGCTCCAAGGCGAAGGAAGTCCTCCGTGATGGCAGTTCACCACACATTTTATTACACCCTTGTCCGGTCTCCTTGTTTAGCTTTGTATGGTCAGGGTTTATAAGTTTCTGCTTGCACAGTGGAGTAGTGGCTGGTCTGTGGCATGAAATAGCTCTATTATTGTGGGAAGATTCAATTTATAGCTTTCGTCTTTCATCTTATCGTATTTTATTTCGCTCTAGCTGGCAATCCTCGCCTCTCTTTTCTTTTTTCTCTTCATGTACTCTTGTTCTTTCCCTCCTTTTCTTTCTCCCCGACCTATTCCCTGCACGATAGATGAACTGGATGCTTGCATAAGGTGTTTTCTTGTTTTATTTTATTTTTTAGATAGAGGAAAAGCGATGCATGATAGGGTGAGGATCCTGCAGGTGTGTGTGAAAAACTGTATAAGACGATACCTATAATAGTAGAGGAGCTATGATATATGAGACAGATCAATTAACAGTACGGCATTGCATATGCCAAAAACAAACGAGTCACCTGCACTATGGACGTCCGTCCGGATGGCGGGGAAGGCGACCTACTGTAAAAACTCGCTATATCCACTATCGGAGATCTCAATTGTACCGCACCACTAAACCGCGATAGATCTGACACGGAAGGTTAACAAAATAACGAATACTAGTTAATGAGATCCAGCAAGCGCTACCTGGCCAAGCTATACCTTTATGGCAAACACTATTCCTTCACAGGGTGTGTTTCGTATTGCGAAGGCAAAGAGCCCGATCGCCGGTAGTGGATACAGCGGGTTTTTGCGGTAGTCGACATTCTGGGAGAAAGAAAAATAATAGCTGAGGAAATAGCAAGAAAACCTATTAATACCCCGTGAATTAGCCGGTATCCGGAGGATATAATAGAAGACTTTCGCCGCCAAAGCCGTACTAATGCCACCAGATGGCCAACACACAAACAGTAGGCTTGGTTGGAGGTCTGTAATGCTTCTCGGCGGGCTCAGCGTGTCGCTCTCGGCATATCGCTCGCAGCATATGGCTTTATCATCGGGACAGAGGCTACTGATATGTATTTGGGATCGATGCAGAACCGGAAGAAATACGACTGTGAATGAGTCGGATGCCCGGATATTTGGATGGCTGGCGCGGAGGCTAAGAGCAATGAGAGTTAGTTGATGCCTGTCTTGTTTCTGTTAAATAGCAAGGAAGTGCGTGAAAGGAGGAAAGAGAACAGTCGGGAGAAGAAGTGGAGTTCACATTGGCCGTTCGGCAACTGTACCTACCGACCAACTTTTGCCTTCCAAGAGAGAATGACTGCGACTATACCTATGAAATCCATCACAATACATGTTCACATACTCTCCGGAGTGGTTAGCTCTCGTCTTCCGCCATTATCAGAGAAAGGCATTCAGCCGCTGAGGAGCAATGGATTGGGAAAGTGGGTGTTACCAGACCCCGCGTGTGCCAAGCCACAAGTGCGAACCCCACTCTTCCCCCGACGGGAACAGATGCGGAAGGAAGCGGATATGCGTTTCGCGATCGATGGAAGGATAGGAGGACGACAATCATTGTGGTTTATATATACTCCCGCCTCCAGTCAGTCAGTCAGTTAGTTAATTAGTTAGTTGGTTGAGGCGTTAGTGAGCGTGGAGTGAGATAGTGAATGAGAGAGAACTCCGCACGGTGGTACGCTGGCGATCGAAGCTCTGCGGCCTCAACTCTTGGCGTCGCGTTTAGTTTCGTAGTCTCCGTTTGGTTGTTGGTGTCGCCGTTTGGAAGCCATGGTCGGGCGGTTGTGAGGGCCAGGACGGTTGGCCATGCTCAGCTTGTCGCTGCATTGTTCGCATATGGTCTTCGAAGGTGCGCTTTAGGTCCATGGAGTAGCAGGAGTAATACAGCGGAGTCAAGGAGTATGATGCGCGGAGTGTCCGATGTGCGGATGTTATGAACACTCGGAGGTCTTTGTGAAGCATGTCTTTCTTTTGTTACCGTAGGCCAGCGAAAGAGCGAGATTCTATCACGGTAAATGTGGATCGGCGATGATAGTGACAACGAAACGAAACGAAACGCCAAGGAACTCACAATGAACGATCACTCACTCAGGCGGGGGAAAAATACCTTTTCATTCAACAACCACAGCTTCACGCTCAACGATGGCTTCGCGGTGCACGATGCTCAACTAAGGACAATCACAGGAGTATATATCCACCACAGGGACATCCTATCTAGCCGTGAGCCACCAGCTACTCTAGGTGAGTCCCCCTTCCGCCCGTCATGGCTCCCGAGCTGACAAAACAAACAAACCTGCCTCCCGGCTTCCAGCTCTTCCATACTGGCCTTACAGCGCTTCCGCTTTCTCCCGGCTTTCTCGAAAGCTGCACCGTCCTCGAACTATCGCGCATTCCTGCATTCGAAATGCTTTCCGGAACGTCCAAACAAACGCTCGAAGCCAAAGACATATGCCCCAATCCTAAGCGCATATCCGCAGCTATCCGAACAACGAAGAAAAGTATCATGAGAGCATGGTGAGCAGCATCATTTCCAACATAGTCGTGGAAGAGAATGGATATGTGTAGCGATTAATAGAAGTACACTACGGCAGTGCGAGGAATTGGTTGTGATTTATATTCTTGTCTTTACCATTAGTTAAGTGGATGAGAACAAGCGAGCTTCCCCATTTACACCAAAGCCGTGCACCGTACTGGCGATCGGAGTCGTACCTGTAGATATGGTCTTTGGATAGTTGGTAACAATCGCCTCAAGAATATTCATGCTCTTGCACACTTTTGTTGATATATGAATGAATGAAAGAAGACTCTATATACGATAGATCTATTTGGTAGTGTGGAGAGTAGGCGGGAGAGGAACTGTAGAGAGCAATAAAGAATCGTGCAAGTAGAAAAAGAAATCGTGCCAGCAAGAATTTGTAGCCAGAGGAAAATGAAATACAATAGGAGGAAGAGAAACTGCAAGCTAGACCTTGAACTTTCTCATAATAATAGAACTACAGTACGGCAGTTCACCGGGCCTGCTGACAACACCCCACTATGCTTTGCTAACCGAAATCCATGAATGCTCACTCGACCAAGCTAGGCACAGAGTCGAAGCCAGATGCAATTACATATATGTGTATTCCCGTCCCATGGGATATGATCGCCTACAAAAGAATATATACAAACACAAGTCCCATGTAGAAATATAGTTGGAAAGGGAGGGAATGGTGGTGATTTGCTCGATGAGGTGTCTCATAGGTCTCCAATCACTCTGCATTACGACATCGGAAGACTACGACAGGACCTGCATTTCCTGATGGCACAAACCCGCTGCCCACTTGAGAGGTGATCTACCGTCGTTCGCTAGCTTCTGGGGATTATCATCATCTCGTCCGAATAGTATTTTCGCTGCTCCCATATTTCCCTTGCTCAACAGGATAAGACAATGGTGTTCCGCCGTGATTATATGGCTTGTTGGGGCTGACCTCCTATCGCTCAAGGAGCATTTTCACCACTTTCGCATATCCACTCGGAGTGGAATGACGGAGTAGTATTTGGCGGCCGTTATCTGGCTTGTCGAGTTTGACCTCTTCCCGCCCAAGTATTTTCGCCACTCTCCCATGTCCTTTTCCTGAGCGGGATGCGAGAGCAATTTTCAACTACCACTATCTGGCTTGCCATGGCGGACCTCCTCCCGCCCGAGTAGCATTTTCACAGTATCCCCATGTCCCTTACGGCCAGCCAATACAAGCGGGATACACCAGCAATAATCTTTCAGGTTCTGTTCGCAACACCCCATGGCGAGAGAAACGACCACTATCTCAACAATCCGGAGGAACGGGGCGCGGTGTTGTCGGTTGGATGGGAACAAGGTATAGGGATGCTCGAGGACAAAGAGTAATATTTTAGAAAGGAATTGTCGGCGAGGCGTGAATAGCGATTGGCTAGAATGGCCTTGACTTGTTTCAAATTCAGATACATAATATAGATATCTGCTATTGTCGAGTGTGGTCTAACGTAATTTACGGGGATGCGGCTCACGACAGGGATCCGGCTCACGAATAGCAACCATTGGAAAATCAAATCTACATTTGATTATCACAACAAATAAATGAGGTACAACCCTGAGAATCAAGCCACAGGTACTTTGAAATATAGAAAATCTGAAAATCTAGTTTTTATTTCCTGGTGATAAATTGTTATTCTAATATAGAGGTTTAAAGATTGTCTATTTCATACATAAGGTGTGGTTTTTCATAAGCATAAAAAAATTGAAAACCCTAGAAGAATTACATAATAAACCAGATAGAAGGATAGTATAAGTCTTAGATATTCAGAATAACCAGGTTTTAATTTTCTTCATAATTATTTTTGAAAGCCACATTGATTAAAAAAGAGGTAGAAAATACATGGAAATTACATACAAATTGCATCAATTTTACCATGTAATATCTACATACGTAGTTGGCCTATGAACTCAATATCTTGGAATAACCTTTATGATGATATCTGAAGTGAGTATATGAAGTTTGAAGTCAGATAAATATAGTCTTCTATATTTCATACAGGTTATTAAAGATGATAGCTATTTAGCTAAAAAACTGTATATTAATCATGAACTAGTTGAAATCAAATCGTTGAGCTAACTACAAGTCAATTACGAATAAGATGAGGTTTAGTGGACTAGAGTAGACAGTATGGGGCATAGTGTAGAGTGTATATTGATTATAATAAGTAGTATAAAGAGTATTATTGATTGTAACTAAAGGCAATTAATATAGAATCTGATCAACAGCTTTTATTGAACCTAGCTGTAAACAGTGCTGTTAGTCTTCCTAGAACTTATAACTTAAGCTAATAACTCAGTGTCAGTTTAAATAAGTTATTAAAGCAAAATAAATATACAATAAGAATTTATTCTAACTATTTGATAGTTAGAAAATAATCAATTCACAAAGTATGTAAAACGTTTTCATTTACCTTGAAAATTTATATACTATCTTAGGATATGATTGTCAAAGGGATTCCAAGATATTGAGTTCATAGGCTAACTACGTATGTAGATATTACATGGTAAAATTGATGCAATTTGTATGTAATTTGCACGTATTTTCTACCTCTTTTTTAATCAATGTGGCTTTCAAAAATAATTATGAAGAAAATTAAAACCTGGTTATTCTGAATATCTAAGACTTATACTATCCTTCTATCTAGTTTATTATATAATTCTTCCAGGGGTTTTTTTTATGCTTGTGAAAAACCACACCTTATGTATGAAATAGACAATCTTTAAACTTCTATATTAGAATAACAATTTATAACCAGGAAATAAAAACTAGATTTTCAGATTCTCTATATTTCAAAGTACCTGTGGCTTGATTCTCAGGGTTGTACCTCATTTATTTGTTGTGAGAATCAAATGTAGATTTGATTGTCCAATAGTTACTGTGGGTGAGCCGGATCCCTGTCGTGAGCCGTATCCCCATAAATTACGTTACATGAAGATATTCATTATCGGCTAATAGATATATACAGGTTTCAACTCATTTCATTAGGCATTGAGGCGAGCTTCCAAGAACCGAGAAGTGGTGGAAATGCTACTGGGGTGGAACGACATCAACCGCAACAAACCAAATGACGAGGGCCAAATACTGCTCTGGTGTGCTCTCTGGAATGGGTACTTGAGTGGTAAAAATACTACTTGGATGACGCAAGGTCGACGCCAACAAATTAGATAACTGAGAGCGAACACGACTCTATGGTGCTGCCCACTATTGACACGAGGGAGTGAGTTCTGAAAATGCTACTCTGACACGATGGCATCAACTCCGACAAACCAGGGAGTCATGGACAAAGAACAATGGGCTAACGTCATCCACCTAGTAATGGCTCGTCACCGTGATGCGGCACACCCTAGCAACCGCTGGAAAACCTTATGTATATTTTAATATCTGCATAAATAGTAGTGATATCACATTGAAAATTTGTTTAAAAATACTTTTAAATATAGAGAATCTGAATCTGAAGTTTCCAATTCATAATAAAAAATAGTGTCTGTTGTATACTCACTTTATTCCAGACTAGTTCATTTAGCATACTGCTTTCAATTGAAGTTGAGAAAATTCAAACCAAGCATGAAAGTAACAGTTTAAGCCAATAATAAGAGCTTATAGATCATGTATTTGATGTACAATCACTTGTCACAAGTTTTCACGAATGGCTCATGAAGGAACACTGTAGAAAATCTTTGGCACTGCCAGTCATGATAATTGTCTGGATTGTATAGTATCAAGCGTGAATTTACAACCATGCCTTCCGAACCAATAACCCAGTTAAATGTCAGAAGTACTTGAAAGTATGATAATTTCCTTCTTTTCGGTCTTTCATAATTATTCTTCTGTTGCAAGACTAGTAAAGCGATCAGTCAGTACAGTACAGATATTTCTAAACCGAGCATCAGAACAAGGTCATATTCAGAACCCGAATGATTCCGGAGGACTCTCAACGGTTACTGTGCATGATAAAAGCTCCATTAAGCATCATTGACAGAAGGATCAGTTTCAATCATAGGAGTCTGAGAAAGTGTATGTTATACTGAGTACTCAAGTAAGGTCTAATTGTTAAGGTGCTAATTAGGTAACTTCACTGCAATGTCAACTCTCAAGTGCTACCTGCATAGACAGAACCTTCGGAAATGGCTAGCGAAGTGCTGAGTGAATAGTGATAGTATTTCCCCCAGTTGTACCTCTTTAGCAGAGTCATTGTTTGTATCTGATTATGTAATCAAACTTGGCAGTGAGAGTGGGATCATGAACACTTTTGATAAATGACTGTATGAACTGTTTTGGTATTTATTTGTCCCAATTTTGCAAGGAATAGTTACTTTAAACAAGATTATAGGTAAAATGCATTCTATGAAGTGGATATGATGATATCTACCTATGAGATTTATATAATGTTCTGATACTTTTCAATATACTTTAATAAAGTAATACAAAGATAGTATATAAATTTTCAATGCAGTTGGTAAAGTCTTGCAAGTTTTATTCCCTGGTGATTGGAAAGAAGTTTAGAAAGAAATACTACTTTCCTAACTCAATCAAGCAGCCTAGACATGTAGGATAAAGCTAAAACCTGTTTCAGATAGTGTATTCATATAGTTAAAGCCATTCAAGGAGTTTTATTCAGCTTGGAATTAGGGATTTAGAAATTTTAGACTATAACTCCAATAAGACTGTATATTAACTGTAAAATTGAGTGTCTTTAGAGTTGCTGTGGAAAATCTCTAGATACCATAACCCAAACTGACTATAACTCATTTAATAGCTAACTATATCACTAGAATATAGGAAACAGGTTTCAGTCTTTTCTTGCATATGTAGCCTCCATAGTAGAGACTAGAAAGTAGTGGGATATTACATAAAGCTTATAAGTAGATATCATCTCATCCACTTTAGGAATTCATATTTCACTATAGTCTTTTTTAAAGTTAAAATTCCTCCAACAATTACTACAAATAAATACCATTGCACTTCATACATCAAATACAAGAGCTATAAACTCTTATTATTTGCTTAAACTTTGACTTTGATGGTTGGATTCAATTTTGTTGACTTTTATTGCGTGCTATGCTATTTCAACTACTAGTAGGGTTGAATAAAGTGAGCATGTAACCAGCTATTATTTTTTATTATGAATTGGAAACTCCAGATGCTCATTCTTTATATTTAAAAGTATTTTTAATCAAATTTGCAATGTGGTATAACTACAATTTATGTGGGTAATAAATAATATATTTGATTTTCCAGTAGTTGCCATCCTGAGCCGCATTTCTGTGATGTGCCGTTACTAGGTAAATGATGTTATACTTCAGGGAATGGGTGGTCAAAATACTGCTCAGACAGGCTAAGGTTGAGAGTACCAAATGAGATAACTACTGCCAGGCCCCACTCTCGGCAGCTGGGAAGCGGTACAATAAAGCTGTAGAAATACTATTCAAACAGGGAGTCGACGTTGACAACTGTTTGCACAGGTAGTGCTACGCTGCCTACCAGCGAGTGTTCCCAAAAGGCCAGGCTGCTCAGGCTGGTAGGCTTGCCTTTGCCCATAGGCTGTAGGCCTGGCCAAGGCAAGCTACCCCTCTTTCGACTTTTGCAACTTTGATTATCTTCCACTTTATCCTCACCTATTGCTTCTTCATTAATCACCCAATCAGTGATACTCAAAGATTTACCTTCAGGACCACCATTCTACCATCATTTTCTCCTATTTTCCCTCTTTAGCAGGAACTACTTTAAATTCCCAAGAAAATAATGCGAAACTGCTGTATTTTAAATGTTATTTTGTAAACCATTTACAGTTAACCCCTGTATTGATACCTTCTATACAATCACCATCCTACTGCGCACAGTTGATCCACAACAACAGCAGCTCTTTTTCCACAATTAATTCACTATCTCTTGTATCTCTTAGTATTTTTTTGCTAATAAAAAGAAATTGTTCCTTTATTTTTAATCATATTGCGTAATTGGGAAATATTTACCATGAACTTCGCGGTTGACACGGAGTGGCGGCTCGCTATGAGGGGGGCCGGCCGAGGCCATACACGCAGTCGGGAAAAAGCCTATATGGCCTATAGGCGGCCCGGCCCGGCCAGGCTCAGGCTTAACTAGGGCTGCAGGCTCGGGCCAGGCTAGATCAGCGAGAATTTCGACAGGCCGGGCCCGGCTTCATTAAAGCCTGGCCTACCTGGCCCATTGGGAACACTGATTGCAGCCTAGGCTAGGAATTCCCATGCTTAACCCATACACACCGACGCCGCTCTCTCGATTTGCTTATGTAGTCTAGCCGGTATCTCAGATTCTGTTCATTCTCTAGAGTTTGGTATTGGTAGGAGGCTATTTCTATTTGTTTTGAGATGCGCTGAGGTGACTTGAAGTTCCCCTCATGTTTTGCCCCCTTGAGCGTTGTCCAGTTACGACCCCTCTTTGAACGTTCGTTGTTCACTTGCCCTATTCTGCAGGCTCTTTATTTTCTCTTCCTCCCTTCTCTCTGAAGCATTGACCCAAGTATTTTTTAGACAAATAGAAATATAGTAAAGTTCCATTATTTTGCACACCTATGAAATGCGGTATAACGACTAGTTAACCAAGGTGCGGTGATGGTTGGGCATGGTTCAATGGAGATCATAATTACGTGCAACGATCATCCTTGCCTAAGCTGGGAGTGGGAGGTTTAGAGGCTGCCCTCACATTTTAATCCTACTCGAGAAAGAAAGAAGACTAATTCAGTAAGAGGTTTTTTAACTCTAAAACTATCTCTCACCCAGGGGGCGCCGGTATCCCAGCTTTTCTTGCTAAGAATGATTGCATTTCCCACTATACCCTTGGATATTGACTTCTGCGAATGTTGGGAGGGATATTCTATCCTTTGAACTGCCACTACCTTTATTCCGGCATTCTCTCCGCTGCTGAAGCCAAGCATCACGAACCCATGAAAACCCCCCCATCCATGATGAAAGCCTTGCCATGTTCAGACCTTAGTGTTTGAATGAATCTATCCGGTTCGGACATTGGTCTTCAAGCCTATTGTGATGAAAAGCGCCTGGACCCCAAACCCGGCATCACCTTTCTCGCACTTAAAAAGGCCACTATTTTTCCCCTGTAAAATCGCGTTCAGGTTCCCGGCCGGCTCACTCATGAATCGCTCCCCTCCGGCTTTTTTTGACAGGCCCTCATAACGATTAGGAAAGAGCTCTTTTATTGCTGCGGAGACTTTGGGCACACCGTCTGGAGGTGTCTGCCGCTGATCTTGCGAGGTGTGCAGTTGGGGCGTTCGCTATTGGGGAGTGCTGCCGCAGCTTCTGCATCGGAGTTTTGTAGTCTCTTAATACCTACCGTACCCTATATTCCTAGTAGTTTCTCTGCGGAGCTTGACGAGAAGCGGCCCTGAGTGCGAGTTTGCTGAAAGCTAGCTATCAGCATAGTGGGATGAACACTCTCTCTTCCCGCAGAGCTAGCGACTCAGTCTTCATTCCCCGTGATATAGCCATACGGAATGATGGAACATTAAAAAGGCTCATATTGTTGTTAGTTGATGCTAATAAGGGGTTTTGGTTGTATGGTCTCAAGAGCTGTGACAGGTGGTATGTCGGAAGGGTGGGTAGGCAGATGGTGTGCTATTCGGAGAAAGAAAGTTAGTGGACAATTACGGAATTATGATAGATCTACGAAAGATTACGTTATGGTCGCCACGGCATTATCCCATAAACTGTCGAGACATTCCGGTGCTGTTCAAAATCTATAACACTAGCCTATTTGAATAATTGTGACAGGAAAAACTGCCAAGAAGACCGCAAAATCTGAACTGCTCAGTATGGCTATGATGGAAACGAGTGATTCCGCAGAGATTTAATCCCAATTACCCAAATAAGTTAATGTTACAGATTTTAAACAGGACTAGAATGTCTCGTCATCTTATGGGATAACATCGTTGTAACCTGAGAAAGAGGGTGTGGGGTTTTCGGTTCCAGGCATATGCTATAGTTTTTATACAAAGAATTCTATGACAGTTGTTGGTGCAAAACTTGGAAGCTCCAGTTGCTTTGAAGAAGCGTTTGATATGTATAGTTTAGTATATGCCGATCAGTTGTTTGGATGAAAGAAGGGAAGAAAGAAAGAGAATAGCCGGGGGACAGGAACCATCTAGAGAGTGCGAGGCGTTCAGACATCTTCAACCTTAATCTCAGATGAGGTTTCCAAAATCTTATAATACTGTGCCGGAAAATCCCTTTTGGATGTGACTGGGCTACAGGCTAAAACAATAAATACCGTGGCGGTTCCAGACTGAGCTACTCCATTAGCTGTGATAATAATTCGGCAACCCCGGGGAGCGTAACATACCCTCAACCGAATCATACACAACGGCGAAATCTGGAATCCGACCCAACTCCGAACGCTAGAGAGGCATTGATGTACACCTTGCTCTCAAAGTGACTCGACGGTACTGAATACACGTAAAGACACCAGTGTTCCCAACGGGCCAGGCCGTAGGCCGGGCTAAGGCAGGCCGCTCCGGAAGAGAGCCTAGGCCCATATAGGCCGAATTCGACCGGCCTACGAAAGCCTATAGGCCCGGAGATTAGCGTTGAGAACACATTGCGTTAAGGGTATTCAACCCCCCACCCCCCCTCCTCTCTTTCGTATTTATCGCCTTTGATTTTTTTCCTCCTTTCCCTTCAGCTATTATGCTCCGTGTTAACAGCAAAATTCACGGTAAATGTTTCCCAATTACGGAATATGATTAAAAATAAAGTAACAGTTTCACTTATTAGCAAAAAAAACACAAAAAAATACTAGAGGTAGTGAATTAATTAGTTGAATTAATTGTAGAAAAAGAGTTGCTGTTGGTGGATTGGATCAACTGTGTGCAGTAGGACGGTGACTATTTCGAAGGCATCAGTAAGAGAGGTTGACTGTAAATAGTTTACAAAATAGGGGGGATTGATGGGTATGATAGGGTTGTGCTCGTGGCCCTGGAGGTAAATTTCTAAGGCTTTATTGTGTTGGTTGAGTATCACTCGTTTTGTGATTAATTAAGAAGTATCAGCCGCTCGCTATGAGTGGGTCGGCCGAAGCCGTATAGGCCGGCCTAGGCTATATAGGCCAGGCCGGCCTATCAGGCAGCCGGGAAAAAGCCTATATGGCCTATAGGCGGGCCCGGCCAGGCCAGGCTCAGGCTTTACCAGGCCTGCAGGCTCGGGCCAGGCTAGATCCGAGAGAATTTGGACAGGCCGGGCCCGGCTTTACCGAAGCCTGGCCGGCCTGGCCCGTTGGGAACACTGAAAGACACCCACAACAGGGTTGTAACGCTTAGGAGAGCCGTGAAGCTATCAAGACAGCTATCGATACTATTGCCACTAGTTAGTAAGTAGAGGGGCGACTCTAGATCCCTCCAGCGCATCGCTGTAGTTTCCGCTGGTGGCTTCGTAAAATACGTCGTGGAGGGATGTGCATGAGTATATGTATGATGAGATGTGGCGTAGGCGGGAGGGGACCTTGGTAGGACCGACAGCGAGGGATCCGGTATTTGCTGGAGAGTTCTCGAGGGCTATGAGTGCGGTCGGGGGTGAGGCTTTAAAGAGCGACTGTAGCGGGATACGTAGACTTTAGCTAGGTTAGCTATGTGGCTATTGGGGGCGGGATAAGTAATTGACCAACCTTCGGACATTGTGCTACGCAGGATGCTGGTGATGACTCCGCTGGTCCAGTACGCGGGTAATGTGCATATAGCAATCTGTGCGCAGAAGCTGAGGAAGCTCAGCCGTACCCTCCCCCCCCCAAAGACTCCGTGTGTCCTGCATATATCCCGATAACATGCTGGGCATACCATCTAGTGAAGAGTCAGTAAATTTCCCTAATTAACCTGAAAAGGGAATAAGTCTCACAACCAGCCCTTAAGCACAACCAAAGCCACAATCGCCGCAGTAGCAAAAATTCCTAGATCCCCCTTCCCAAATTCGACCGACCTATCCAGCATTACCCCCGACAACCCCGCATTGGTTCCTCTTTTCCCAGCAGAAAGGCTCAAGTCCCATATTCAGCCCTCCAAACACCATGAAAGACAGCCCTTCAAGTGGACGCTCTGCTCAGATGCAGTAAATTCCCGAGCCAAAGCATAACACTAGACCGGTTATGCGGGAAGAGATGATAAATTTTCGAGGGGCTATCCGGGAAATCGCTAGGAAGATGGTGGATAACTTAGTAGGTAAGCTGGGTCTAAGGCGCGGAGAAGACGGGCTGGCTGAAATAAGAATTCTACGGGCTGTGTGGGAACAGTGCAGGTGATTACAAGGGGGATGGGAAATTGAACTGCGAGCTAGCGGGAGAGCGTCAATTAAAACTTACCCTACCAACCAAGTATGATAATTGAATAGCCCATGTAGCCCCACATCACACTCCCCCACCACCTCAACTCTCTTCAACTATCAGTATGTCGTCAAGGCTCATTTTTCTTCAAGGAATTAAGTTGGCATCTCGTCTTTGCCATCAAAGAACTTCTTATTTTAGGGCTTCTCTTTTAGTGAGTTTGAGTATCCCAGGTTTGTTGGTTAAATTAACATGGAATTTAGAGAAGAAGCATTTCCGACATGAAAACGACTTCATCCCCTAGTATTCAAGCTAAACCCAAAATCGATAAACTAGATGGGCCAGATACCATCAAAGGGAGAATTCACAAACCGGACATGGTGAGAGCTTGAGATTCATATTTTCTTGAATGAAAGTCATCATCAAAAAGTCATCCTGCGTCAGAAACAGTGGTGTTGTGTCCTGACTCTCGTAGTATGAACTCTGTGTCCTGTGCATCCTGTGTGTTCTGTGTGTTCTGTGCGTTCTGTGCATCCGGTACTCGGGTGCCACATCTGGTTGCGTCTGGTGAGTCTGGACACGGTTCTCAATACCGGGTTCCGTCCGGACACATGCAACTCAGCAACCCTGCCTCCCATGCATTCAGACTCCAACCTCAACCCCATCGCACATCAAGATTTACCACTAGCCCCTGAGTATCCTCCCAGCCTTCTCAGAGGGCCGGTCCCAGGGTGAGAAAAGAGTATATCTTGCCAAAGAAAATATCGTTAGTGCTGGCACAAGGTGAGAAAGCCATCGTACCCTTAATCTTAGTTTGCACGAAAGACTCTGGGTAAGACTCAGAGTTCAATTTTGAGACCTTAATTGTTAAGGGGGCAAAAATGCCAGCTCACTTCAGCCTGAAAGGGAGTGATAGCCATGACACTCTCAAGTGTAGCATAGTGCATGGTGGTTTCTCGGCACTTAGCCTCAAACTGGACGCGACGCGACACACTCTTTTCATCACACTCTTTTCATCACAACACTAAGGCTCAACATCCACACTCCGGTGCCACAGCTTCAACACTCCATCACAGCCATACAATCAATCCTGAATACGACACCCGGAGGTTCCTAGGCCCAATGCCAGCTATCCAGCGGTATAAGAATCGTCCCCAGAGGGCTATTATTCATGAAGGTACAGGGCTGAATGTGGTGGGATGCTGGCGATCCCAGAGCTTGATAGCAGACTTCTCCACAACCGTGGGCCCGATCTGGGATCCGCTTGTAGGGAGGTTGTTGGGCTCGACGCCAGCTACGCAATGGTATAAAGGACGTCTCTGTCGCATCAGAGGTCATGAAATCGTTGACCTTTGTGAGAGTTGTCTTTATAGGTAGCCTGGCGATCCCAGAACTCGATGGCAGATTCCTCCACAACCACTGCTCCGATCCAGAACCTGATTGCGGGAGATCGTTGTTCTCGATGCCACCTACGCAGCGGTATAAAGGATGTCTCTGTGGCATCAAGGCTCAGGAAATCGCTGAGGCTTGTGAGAGTTGTCTTTATAGATACCCAGGCAATCCCAGAACCCGATGGCAGATTCCTCCACAACCTCTGGACCAATCCTGGATCGGATTGTGGGAGGTTGTTGGGCTCGATGCCAGCTACCCAGCGGTATAAAGGAAGTCTCTGTTGCATCAGAACACAGGAGATCGCTGACCCTTGTAAGAGTTGTGCTTATAGGTACCCTGTGGATCCCAGAGCTCGATGGCAGATTCCTCCACAACCACTGCTCCGATTCAGAACCTGATTGCGGGAGATCGTTGTTCTCGATGCCACCTACGCAGCAGTATAAAGGATGTCTCTGTGGCATCAAATCTCTGGAGGTTGCTCACCCTTGTGAGAGCTGTCATTATAGGTCCCCGGGCGCTCCCAGAGCTCGATGTGAGATTCCTCCATGACCGCTCAGCCTATTCTGGATCTGATTGCGGGAGATTGTTGGGCTCGATGCCAGCTACACAGCGGTATAAAGGACGTCTCTGTCGCATCAAGACCCCTGATATCGCTGACCATTATGGGGGTTGTCTTGATAGGTCTCCTGGCCCTTCCCGAGCTCGATGTCAGATTACTCAACGACCGCAGAGCCGATTCTGGACCTGATTGCGGGAGGCTGTTGGGCACGAAGCCCGCTTAAGGATGATATAAGATCCACCCCTCCGCAATCTTTATTTATGAAGTTAGATGGCTGAATGGAGTCCTGGCGATTCCAGAACTCGCTGGCAGATTCCTGCACAACCAGTGCTCCGATCTGGGATCTGATTGCGGGATGAGGTTGGGCTTGAAGCCGGCTACGCAGCGGTATAAAGGACCTCTCTGTCACATCTGAACTCAGGAAATAGCTGACCCTTGTGAGAGTTGTCCTTATAGGTGCGCAGGCGATCCCAGAACCCGATGGGAGATTCCTCCACAACCACTGCTCTGATCAGGGTTCTGATTTCGGGAGATTGTGGGGCTCAACGCCAGCTACACAGAGGTATAAGGTATGTCCGGGGACGACAATTCCCCATGGAGCTATAGGGTCCCAGGAAGGGGGGTGGATGAGGCAGAAGAGGCCGGGCTCAGGCTGGGCTCAGGCAAGGGAAACAGGGCTCAGGCAGGGGAGGCTGGGCTCAGGCAGGATGTGAATTTGCCTGTTTATTAGAACAATAGAAGCTTTCTTATAGTAAATATAATAGCTGGACAGAATGAAATCTATTGTGACCCGGGTGACCAAGGTCAGAAACAAGTAAAGGGGGGACCCTTCGCTTCTCTCAGGAAGATGTGGTCTGGTGTCAGATGGCGTCCTGAGTATCTGGTGCTGCGTCTGGTAGGTCCTGAGGAGTAGGTCCTGCGTCAAGTTGCGTCAGGTGCGTTGTATCATAGGGTGGTTGCGTCCTGAGTTGCGATTTGCGTTCCAGCGTCTGGTGCGTCAGACGCACAGAACGCACAAAACCCAGGGTAATATTTTTGCTGATGATCTAACAGATACTGCAGGATATTGCGATTGCAACTACCCATACGGATATTACTACTACAAACGCAATCTGATTCCACAAATTTACCAAATCGTGGTTTGAGTTGATGCCTGCTTTTGGCATTGGGACCGTCCTACTAGGTGTTAGTACCGAATGTTTTGCTTTCTTTTTATGTTATTTCTACTAATTCCGCCACATTAGATGATCTGGAAAGTGTGCTAGTACAATGTCGCGCGGGAAGAACACATGGGTATTTAAATACAGGATGCCTTTCAGTATTTGGAAACAGTTATTGTGGTCGGGATTGACTTTTGGAAGAAGGCTATCATATTAAAGGTTTACCACCTGACCAACAAACTCAACAGCTACTCTCAGAGAGAAGAAATGTAACTGCATCCACAGGATTGGTTGATTGATTGATTGATTGGTCAATCGTTGGGTAGGGGGACGGAGGGATTGATGAATGAATGGAATGATGGATTGGGGGATACTGGTGCCAAGGTGTTTGCAGGCTCACAAGCTGGGGCACTCTAAAGAGTGCCTTACAGCTCAAGGCAACTTTATAGCTCAATGAAACCTTGTGGCTTATGATACCATAGTAAATTTGTGGCTCAACAGCACTTTATGGCTCAGCATTGATTTCTTGTTCTAGTGCAACTTCATAGCTCACAACTAGAATAACTTACATAATTCTTGACCAAATCATATAGAAAAACAATAGTCATATATACAAAGTAAAGCTGAATAAAAGGATGGTTTGTTTAATTCATGGCAGGCTGCAGGGGGAACTCTATCTGTTGAATATAGTTGACACTCTTCGGTTGTTTTACTCTTCTACTGTAAACATCTTGGGCCACAAAGTGATGTTGAGCTATGGTGTAAGAAGGGATAAGTGTCAACCTCATTTAGAGGGGTTTGCAATCAAACATAACCCACCCTACAGTGGTTCAAATAATAGAAAAACACCGTACAAATGTAGATCAAGTAGTGTTCGTTACGGGGCGGGGCGGGGCGGGTTTTCACTTTGTGACCCCGCCGTTACTCCGGCCCGGGGTCAACTCTTTGCCGTTCCTCCCCGCCCCGTATGACACGGGGCCCTGGCCGGGCTGTGGGGCGGGGCGGGTATTTTACTTTCCCCGCTGATTGCCTAGACGGCCCCCGTCTTCTTGTCCCCCACACTTGCCCCTGTGCGGGGCCCCACTTATTCCTACGAGTGATATTCTCTGACTAAACAAATGGCAGGTTGAAATCTAACTTGAAGGGGTGTTTGGCCTCTCAATTCTGATCTGAAATCACAATTTGAGATCAGAATTGGCTGGCCAAACACCCCCTAATTACTTCGTATGTCTAGTATGATGACTCCACTATTTGGATATTCCATATA
>Ga0307513_10004691_pt1 | contig 18179 bp, 29 predicted proteins | sample 15_EM_MG_FD_202174 | JGI IMG/M metagenome (GOLD analysis project Ga0307513, IMG submission 202174) | Populus trichocarpa ectomycorrhiza microbial communities from riparian zone in the Pacific Northwest, United States - 15_EM | ecosystem: Host-associated > Plants > Roots > Unclassified | place... | reverse complement strand
GTATGGGTAAACGGTTGGCGTTAATCCTCGCCATATACACTGCGCCTATCACCCATCCAAAAGATCCACCTCTCAGAAGCGGTGGGGTGAGCACCCAGCACTCATCAGTCAATTTGTACAACACCGACCGCCCTGACTCCAGATGGAAGTGCGACGAGGTGGATATATTCAATCGTCAAACCGTAGTTACGAACTGACACCCGTGTATACTCACGCTCCAACTTGTCCAACCGAGATCCATACACAACTTCTGGCGCGAACGGCTCAAGCGACCTCTGCGTGAGTAAAGAATGTCTGTGCGATTCTTTGGTCAGGATTCTACGCCGGAAAATTGATTGTAAGCCATACTGACCGCAAGTGGAGAGACCTTTACGGGCGGGAGCGACGACTTGGGCCTCTCGATGATATCGGGCAGTGGTGGCCGGTTTATGGTTAATTTGACAGAAGCAACGAGATTAGAGAACTCGAGACTTTCCATTGTGGACCGGTCCGACTCGGGGCTCTCATCATATAGCCGATTCAAATGCTCTTCCGCGGCCACGCGCGTGCACGACTGCAGTCGCTTTAACTTTCGTCGGGAGGTAACGTCTTTTGGAGATTAGAATTATTTGGAGCGAATACCGTGACCAGACGTACTCGTTGCAGTTCCCAGCATCACGCCGCCACCGATGACCCTCCAGGTTTCTTGGTGGGGTTTCATCGATGCACTATCTGAGTCGGAAGTGGTTTCAGATTTACGAGGTGCCGGGGCTGGCTCGGGATACTCGCGAGTTTCCCTTTGTTGGTTTGTCCTGGCGGCCGAAATACTAGAACACATCAGCTTGGCAACGACAAAGGCCAACCACAACTCACGGTTTGACTTTTGTTTTCCGACGCCGGTTGTTCGGACCACGTGCACGGTTACCCCGGTACCCGAAACCTCGTTGAACATATGGAACTGGCGTTAAGTAGGTGGGGGAGTGGGATTGGAGGGAATAAAACTCTGCAAGATGCACGTCTGTGGGAGGAGACAAAAACTCATCTCGCGTGACATCAGAATGAGCTGCGGAAAATTCATCGCAAGATGTCTCCCCGTTCGCGGCGATCGAGGTTCGTGTTGGAGTTGTCGAGGTCTGATTGGCTGACACGGCATCTGAGACTGTCACTGATGGCGCGGGTGAGGTGCCCTCTGGTGATTGGAATTTGAAAAGGGGAGAAGCTTCATCTGGTGTTGCAACAGAGGATGACGATGGAGACGGTGGGTGTACTATCGTTGACTGAGGGCGGAGGGAAGAACGCCGTATCTCGGAATGGCACTCTGCATGCAGTTGAGGCGAGAATGCTGTTGAAATGATTCATACCACCGCGTCAAAGGGAACGGGATAGAACTTACTTGTGTAGTTGTTCCAGAACGGTATGATTGTATGATGATTGCTCTGCAATCCTGACAAACGATGAGTCTGCTGGAGTGTGGGAAGAACCAACGGACAACCTTGGGGTTGTGTTGGATCGTAGAAGGTATGGGAAAACATGCAAGAGTCGCCACGGCTACAGTAGCCTCGAGCAAAATAACGACAGGGGATCAAATGGCGAGGGGTAGAACCAGCCTCGTGACGAGGAGCCTTCAAGGGTCGAATAGAGGGAGCGAATATCCGGGAGTTCATGCTGATAACCAAGCACCAGGCGGGTTATCGTTGGTCGGGTGTACGAAAAGAAAGAGTGGTCCTTGAACGAGGGAAGAAAGCACCGAAGCGTGTCGGCTTTTAACATTTCTAAGACGGTTTTAAGGTTCATTGCTGTGGCACGGGAAGCGGGTTTCATCATCGCAGGAAGAAGAGCCGGGGGAAACGGTACGTAGCTCAACTGCCCCTGCCACTACTATCTGGAGGCAGGGGCGTAAACGACAAAAGCAAGCAGATTAGGTTTCACTTCGGGAGACAGTCGACTTTTGTTCTGGATCTCCCCTGCCGCCCGAGGTAACAAAAGACCGCCTGTGTCTCGAGCGCCGTTACACCATTGGATTTTCCCGCTGACCCACGCATGTGATAGGATGGAGTTGAGCGAACCGGATCGTGTCAGTAGGGTGAACCCTTTGGACATGGGTTCGCAGACACGACGCAACATCTGCCAGTGGATGCCGATACGGAACCATTATCGAACCTACTTCTCCGATGAAGGGGCAAAATACGGACGCGTGAGGCTGAGAGGAGGTCGAAAACAATAGGATCGGGTATGGAGGCCGTAAGGGACACAATAAGGGAGAACACAAAAGGATCGGCCAGGGTTGACAGAGTGCCCTGCAAAGCGCGAAAAGTGGCGAGAAAGCTAGTCCCCACTTGGAATTAGGAAGGAATTTGGCCAGAAACCCAGCAGTGTCGCGGTGCGAGCTCGAGGCTTGTGGCCCGCACCATCCCACGATCTGGTGAGTGATGCACTTCCCGTTAGCGCCATGGCCGCCCGCCGAGTCCTTCCCACGGAATGAGCGATATACACCCACAACCATCTCAAACGAGGCTCTCGAGAGACATCCAACCTACAGTAATAGATAATCAGTAGCGCCGGCAAGCGGCATGGCCCACGACCGAACCCCCTTGTAGCTGCCCAAATTTACGCTTAACGCACCGCAGCCACCTTCGCCTTCTTTGTTCTACCACCGCGCCCGCCTCCCTCACCACCTTCCTTTTCACCCTCTTAGGTGTGCCCCTACCTCTCAACACTTCGATCATCCGTTCCGCTTCCCTTATCTCACTGTTATTCCTATACTTCGCAGTCGTCAGCCACTTTTGAAGCATGATGCGATTCAGTTCTTTCCTCAAATCTTCTGACCGCCGCTTCGTGATCGCTCGTGCGTCAAAGTCGCGTAAAACCAACAACCCATTCAAGGAAGTCGCTCTAGAGACCATAACATAAGGCGGTTCCGTCCCGGCACAACCTGCGAGGTCAACAATGACCCACTCCATGGTTTGTCCCTGTGCCTTATAGACTGTCATCGCAAATCCGGGTTCAACCGGTACTTGTCTTCGTGTGACCGTGCAATGTTTATGCGATGCACCGTGTTCGAATTTCAGTTTGGTGCTGTCCAGTAAAGCAGGGAAATGGTGCACCGGCAAGTGCGGCATCCCCACCGCATCGGAATCAGGAATCTCCACAACGCACGACTTCCGGTGTCGCAGCCCATCTCTGTCGGTAAATAATCTTATTCTTCACAGGGTCCCGTAGCTTCCGTTCACGACGCCAGCAGCGACATCAAAGTTTTGGTTGACGGCGACTGGCATTCCAATCGCCAGGGGTATCCGACGAAGCCGGTACTTCGTTTGCCCAGAATGTTGTCCCTCGAGCTTTTCGATTAGCGCAGCGTCTGTGACCACCGCTTTCCTGTGAGTATCAATCGCATGGTACCAATGCAACTCTGATCCTGTCTGCTCAGCGAAAGCTTCCGCAGCCCTACGGTTGATCGCATCCCTTGTCGCATTGTTCGTGACAATGACCGGTGAGAACCTCCATTGTTCATCATCCTCTGGGATCGCTGTTGTACCCAATTTTTTCTCAGACAACAGTTCGTAGTCGTTCTCATCACAGACCCCTTCGCGTAGCCTTTGTAAAAGCCCTACAAAATCAATGTTTCCGGCTCCCGCTTGACGCATCGTTTCATGCAGGATCACGACCGTTTCAACAGATAGCCACAACAACCTCCCCATGATTTTCCCCTGTGTGCGATTTGTTGTGGTCTAAGAAACAGCTCAAGAGTTCGTGAGGGACAGTATTTAAGAGCAGACTCAGTCGAGGGACGTCTGCTAACAACATGCACTCCGCCAACACACACTGCCGTCGAACCTACACACCACCAACCAACATGGCTATTACGCGTGGTAAAGTTGATCGCCCTGATGCGACTCCCACAACCAAGAAGAAAGAACAAAAGAAGCGCGCCAGATCTGAAAATCCAGACAACACTCCAGACGCCATTGAAACCAAGAGATCATATACATCAAAGGTCATCAAGGCACTCGATAACGCGTTCCCCCCTGCGCACAACACTTCCGTTTCGGAGAATCAAGACTCCGAGGAGAATGACCTTGTCGGTTCTCGTGCCGGCAACATAAGTGACACCAGCGATGAGGGCATGCGTGAAGATGACATTTCTAGTCAGGTCGACGGAAAAAAAAACCGTCTCTGGAAGCCAAGATCGTGTCTTTACCGAAGTTGTCGGGTGCGTTTTGCTAACCATCCTATAGTGTTAATCCATTCTCGTGCGTTTGCTTGGTGCCATCATGCACCTACGAAGTGCTGACTGCAACACGGCAGCTATCTCTTCCCAGGTTCTAAAAGTATATTGCCTGGAGCACTTGCAGTCTCTTTGACCAGACAGGATGCGCTCGAAGTTGAGGCAATCAGCCCTATCAACATTTTGGAAATACACCGACCTACTGAAGCAAAGTACGTGCTCATGACCGTTCGTTTATACTGACTGACAGAAAACAACAGTCGAATTCTCAGATGTGCTAGTCACGCAGATAACACCACTATCAAATCGCCCAAGGGTGGTATCATCAACATCACGCTCGCCGACCCTGCATCTTTCTCTGTCAACCCAAGGTCGGGATACATGTTCTCAAAGGAAAACCAATCCTGGGCTCTCTGCAGCCTACTGGGCCAATCCACGTATTACTCGAGCAGCGAATTGAAAATCCGCCAGATTTGCATCACACCTTTCAAACAAGGATGGTACCGCTTCGCAGCGGTGCTCGCCCAGGTCTACGGCCAGCGCACTCTTTTCTTCCAGCCGTTCAAGGAAGGCCTTATATTTGGTACAAGCCACTATACCACCAACGGCCTTGCGGCCCCCGGGAAACCCGGAAAGAGTCATGTAGCTCCAATCGAGGGCTCTGTTCTCAAATCTGGAAAAGAGAGTAAGTTAATCGCTTTGCAGTATAGGCAGCCCAACTGACTGTCGAACGTAGCTCCTGTTTACGACGGACCTGATAAGTTTCAGCTCAGCAACTATTGGGATTGCCCATACAAAGGAGATATAACAGACGGGGCCACAGTCATGCTTCTTTTCTCGGTCAAGAAAGGTGGCCTCCCAAAGGGGGCTGAAGGCGCGAACATCCTAGACGCCACATTCGCAATCTACCCTAACATCCTTGCAATAATTCTTCTCGCGGACCCGGCGGAGCGCTTTAGTAACAACCCATCTCAGGAGGGACCCGAAGCTTTCGGAGTGGACTCCATCTTGGAGGTACCTGGGAACGAAGATAGCGAGACAGGAAGCGAAGTGGCCAAGGAACCATTTTTGTAAACAACAAAGTCATTGGCGTGTATTTAAACAGAGGGATTGAACGATATATGTAAAGTAAATAAACTGCAGCTGCGCAGACTCTTTTCAATCGGCGTTGCCCGCTCCGCATGAACAAAGATCATTGACATTCTGGAACATGTAAAGGCCCAGGACAACAGGGTAGTGCCGGATCGTGAGAACGGCACGAGCGTGAGGATAACGGTTGTCGTCTTAAGTCCCTTAGGGATTTCATGCGCACGGCGGACACTAGTTTGCTTACTTTTGAAATCTCATCCATCGAATTATGTCTGCTCCACCTGGAACCAACCCTCCCGGCCTTAACCGTGAGTTTGTTCTTCTCATGTTTCGTTGCTCTTCACCTGTACTAATCTACTCGTATTCTTCACTAAGCGGAACACGCTCGTGTTCACGTCGAGGACGAAGGCCTCGGGGAATATGTGAAGACTGCCGAATTCGACCAAGAGTGCACCGAAAAGGCACGCAAGGCCGCCTTATCCTCGGATGAACACAGCGATTCCTCCTCCGACGAGTTCGACAGCCTCTGGCCCAGCAGCAAGAGCGAATCTAGTGCTACGACTGTCGAGATCTCCCCCCACGAGCCTTCCAGGATCGAAACACATCTATACTACGCCGGTCTCCGTGAAAATGGTCGCGGGCCCAAGCTCATCTACAGGGATTCCTCAGACGTCTACGTGGAACCAACTGGCCCTGAGGAATATAAGCGACTCATGCGCCTGGTTGCTGTTCCGGACGATCATAAGTTCGGAGAGGATGGCTTGTGGGAAAGGGTCCGGGCTAAAGTGCGTGTCTTTTGTTCGCGTTATGCAACAATATCTTGACTAACCTTTGTGCTCAAGGTTGTCGAGCTGCTCGACGACAAGAAGATCAAGACCACTTGTGTCGACTTTGTTCGATTCACCTGGCTCGAAAAGAAGAAGGACGGGGAGGTCGAGGTAGACGAGGACGAGGGAGAGGACGACGGTGATGAAAAAGACTTCGACTACGACTCTATCCCACCTATCAAGCCTGTCGAGGACGGTGACCGTCACTACAGCAACCCGACCATCTGGGTAGGCGTAGCACCTAACACTCTCACCGCTGATACTGCATTCGACGCCACCAAGGGCATCCGTGCCTTCCTCAACGGGCTCAATGTCACTGATATAGATATCGCGTACCGCGAGACAGTCCCCAAGTCCTCGGTTAGCCCAGCCCTCTTTGCTCCAGTTGGTATCGTCGACCATCGCAAAGATTTCATCGACCCCGTTTCTGTTGCTCTCAGTCTCCCCATCGCCGGTCTCAAGACAACAATGCAAGGCACTATGGGTCCATACTTCCACGTTGGCAACACGCTCTATGCCATCACCGTCCGTCATAACCTGTTCCTTGCCAATGGAGGCAACGACGAGTTCAGCTTCAACAGTGCGTTTCCATCCCTTTACCCTTTGACAATTTTAAGAGCTTTCTGATTCTGGCCCTTCAGCCTCTGCGCCGAAGATACAGGTAGTCTTGATGGGCAACCCTGCCTTCACGAACTACCTGGCCTCCATCCAGGTAGAAATCGGAACGCTCATTGACTCTGTCGATGCTATCGAGAAGAAAATCACGACTCTCACATCCAACGTGCAGAATGGAATCGGCCTCCCACAGTCGCAGATCGACCTCAACACCCACGTGGCCGAGAACGACAGGCTCCGCGGCAAGATCAACGTGCTCAAGGACTTCTTTGTGGATATTAAAAACCGCTGGGGCAAGATCACGCGGCGCGTCATCGGACACGTCGTCTGGGCTCCCCCAATCGGTGTTGGTGTTGCTCCTCACCGGTATACTCGCGACCTTTGCGTAGTCCAGTTGTATAAGGAAAGCTTCTCCAATCTGCTCGGAAACATGCTTAGTCTTGGTGCGTACTAATTCTGTCTCATTGGAATGCGATCATCTGAACTGTACCTCTCTGTCTGTTTCTTTCCATCTAGGTCCCGAGTACACCTCGACGAAGCTCAAGGCGTTGTTGTATGAACGCGACGATGTCGAGTCGACCTTCAAATACCCCGCTGACGGCCTCCTTATTCTCCGAAACATCCTCACCGCCCAGCAGATCAGCAACCCCGACAACAAGACCCTCGAAGGCGACCTCATTCGTCGTGCTATTAAGCGCGGCTTCACTACCAACACCACTGTGGGCACGATTAGCAGATTTATGTCCTTTGCCCGCAAGTACTTCCCTACGGGAAATCTGGAGTCTATCGAGTTGCCGATTCTCCCTCATGAAAACGAGACCGGTACCTTCTCCAAGGGAGGCGATTCTGGGTCCACCATCGTCTCCCCCAAGGGCGAGTTTATTTCGTTGCTCACAGGCGGGACTAACAAGGGTACCGATGGGTCGGACATCACTTACTCTACCGTCTTCGCATGGGTCTGGGAGCTCGTGCGCGAACAGTTCCCAGGTGCCAACCTCTACTGGGACGATATTGCAGCATTCTTGGCTGCCTAGGCTCGTTCGTCTTTATCCTATCTATCATACCCGTAACTTACGACCTTCTACGTCAAGGCATAGCAAATCGACTCTCGTCCTTGATGTTTCTGCGACTCCTTCTCTGTCTCTTTCCCCCTACTGGGTGAAAATTGATGCACCAAGCTCTTACAACGGTAAAGCAGACCTCAATGTATTTGATTGTTGGGCTTTGGAGGTGAAAGTCTGGGTGCGACTCAACCGTTTATCGGAGGAGATCGCTATCACCTTGCTCAATAAGTATGTGACTGGTAAAGCAAGCATATATTATATGAAATACGTAGCTGGCAAGGTGAAGCGTTGGATGTTGACAACCGTTTTCGAAGGGTTGTTCGACTACTGCTTTCCGAAGGATTTCAAATCAAATTTGTGGAGGTTGATGACTGCTTCGCAGGGAAAAACGCGAATTACGGACTTCATCAGGGATGTCGAAACTTGATGGCTGAAAGGTTTCCGGATATCAACGAACGTGGTATCATTGAGATCTTCTGGTGGGGGATACTACAACCGATTCGCACAAAGATCCTGGAGATGGGTATCAACCCGGAACACTCCTCGTTGGATAAAATGGTCAAGTATGCGGCCCGGGCTGAGGATGGTATTCGTGAAATGAATACTCAGCGAGATAATAGCGGACGTACCTGGGGAAGATTTGACAACCGCATGAGCGGACCGAAGCCATACCGACCGTCGGGAGATGATGGAAAATCCAACGGCGAGGGGCAGGAACGGGTCAGGGCCAACGCAATGACTCCACAACCTGCAAACAGTTCATCAAGGCCCAATCACCGTGGCCCAAATGGGAAGCAGCGGGGCCGGAAGATCAGTCGTGCTAAACGAGACGAGTTACGCGCCGAAGGGAAGTGTTTCCAGTGCGAGCGTACTGGTCACTCGCAGCGAGATTGCCCGGAATTGAACACAATGCGTCCCCCGGTGGTAAAGGCTGGCAGTGTCGGCGTTGCTCATCTGGAGCGCTTCGCCAAGGCGCGAGACCAGGCCGACTTGCAAGTCGGGTACATGGCGTTTGCGTCCGACACCGAGGCCACTCATGGTGACGACGCTACTCCCGCTATGTGGAAGGCATACGGGCAGTGCACTGAGGCGTGGGGTTGGGATGTCGAATGGTTGGATGTTAAGTCCCGAGTGGACAGCAGATATGGAATCCACCAGTATGGCACCGATTTTGGGGAGATTGTTGAGGTCACCAACCATGGCCAACCGGAGTTGGGTATAGTGGAGATCGACGCCACCAGGTTCGACGACCCAGATTTCCGAATCGTTGACATGTTCCATGTGGATACGAACACAGACCGGTCATGTATTCAGGAGGGCGGGTTCCGAGACCAACAAAACTACAAAATCTGGGAGTGGTCCACAATCAAGTGGCTACGAAAACTTGTTGACGAGCAGACCAAGTTTGAAAACAGCACGGAAGTTCAATGTTATTGTGCAGCCCTCGATGAAGGGATACTGTCTACATATCGAGGGAACAAACACGTACTACGAGATAACGCACGCTGAGATACTTGGAGATATGTTCAACATCAGGCGCATATTAAACATTATGCGCGCCGCAAACAGTATACGTGAACGAACGTCCGGCCTTGTTCATGGATGCAAGCCTGTACCGTCGACAAAGCATCATGCTACATGTAACCAGGTTAATGGCAAGCCCTTTCAAGAAACGCAAACGTACCTCGGAAACGGAGGGCGCGTCTTCGATAGAGAAAACATCCATGCGAGTCAAGGACCGCACGCGAAAGGTTCCGGAACCTGTTGTCGTGATAGCTGAGATCAATGCACACCAGAGAAATGGACGCCCCCAAATTCTGCGACCGTCTATAAGAGTATCAACATCAGGTCTAGCCGTTTAACCTTGGGGGTTTCATTAAACCCGGTCACCAAAATATCTTCGTCCCCTTCCTGGTTGATTCAACATTGAAGGGGGGTTCCGTCCGCCACAGATGCGGCGCCTCGTCAGCGCGAGTGAGCGAGGAAGCTATCCATAGGGCGGGACCGAATTCCGCGTTCGCAATGAAGCTTCCCGTAGAGCTCGTATAATTCCTCGCAGTGATCTCGGAGAATGGGTCTGCGACTATGACTCGCCCGGAGGCAGAAGGATATAGGAAGAAATTAATGGTCGAGAGAGCCGTAGGCGAACCTTGGCGCTGAACCCGCCCTATAGGAATTCAGTATGTGGTACATTTCCAAATTTGACTGCTCTACCTTCGTTTTCACGGTTATAGTCCACAACGGACATTGGGGTTGTAGGGGGAACTTGCAAACCGGGCACCGGCACTCATGCATTATGTCCGAAAGCACGGTTTAAACTACCGATCGAAGTGACTGTCAGTGGTCTGCGATACTAAGGATCATAAATGATATCTCCTGTCTCTCTCATCCTTATCTCCCTCTGTGGGTTGGAATATGCCACCTTCTCTATTTCCGTATTCAACGCCCAACACCACACATCCCTCTCCAGCTTACTCCTCGTTCTAAATAACGCGACTTTCCGTTTTGCGGACAATTGTGGTATCACGGCATCGTGGGGTGGTCCCTTTGCCTTCCGGAGTTGTGCTGCGGGACCGGATCCCGACTCATCGCCAGCTCCTACAGGATGGGAGTGGTACCACAGCATAAATAATGTATCCTCCTCAGGATCATCGGTCTCCAACCCATCCGCGTATCGACGTGCTGTCGTGGGTTTCTCAGGCTCGAACTGACCGGAAGGGAGTGTCTGAGCGGCAAAATAGCCAGAACAAACGTAGGCATCAACGAGATTGATGGTTTTGCGTTTGTGATATTGTAACGACATCGTCGGCTGGATTCGAAACTGGACCAAGTGACCATTCACCAGAACCAGTTGGAGGTGCCTGGTTGGAGTGTTAAATCGAAGAGATCAACATGACGAATGAAGTTGAGTGGAGAGGCGTACTCATATTGGCCTCTGAGTCCCTTTCTTGCAAAAAGCTTCCCACATTTGAGGATCGGCCGACAGTTTTGGTAAAGACACCAGTTATAGACCGAGGAGAGGTCTGGAAGCGAGGATTCGGGGTCCGGAGGGTCCTCAGGGGGAAGGTTTTGGTCTACGACGTGAACGCGCTTGAGGGGTGTCACTCGAGCGCGTCCGGCACCATGGTGAGCCAGGTCCATTTCTTGTTCGGCGTCCATCTGATGCCTTTTCTTCCAGTAGGTTATCAGCGCACGGAGACGGTGAATCCATTCCAAAGCGACAATGCACGAATAGGCCTAATCTGTGTGAGAATTATCCCAGCTAATCAAGAAACAGCTCACCTCGAGCCTCACAACATGGCCAGTGACCATGAGTAACTCAAAGGACCTGCGCATGTGCTTTCGGGGTCTATCTGGCGCCGTTGCTAGTCCCTCTTCTCCACCTCTGTCCTCGTCATCGCTCTCCGTCCGTTCAAGCTCCTGCCAAACACCGACTTCGTCATCGTTGTCATCGTTGTTAGAATCGTCATGCGCGTGTCTTGGGGTTTGGTGGAATGCTCTCCGTACAGCGAGGATGTTACGTAGATCCATAACCCCGTGGGCGGTCAGAATCTGTTTTGCACCACGACAAACCTCGGCCTCTTTCAACTCCTTGGGTGAAAGAGTTTCTGCGGATGAACCAGGTGGTGGGGGCGGGTACGCGTGCCCGGGAGACATTGTGAAGAGATATCCGTCGTGAGTGGCCACGTACACCGGTTGCTTAGTCTGGGTCGCAGACTTTATCTTATCGAGATAACCTTCAATGCCGAGGGGTTCATCCAGCCGAGTTCCATCTTTCAAGTGTAGTTTGTTCGGGTTGTGGACTTTGAGGCGAACCTCCAGGTGTGAAAGTTTCCCTCCCTGTATCGCCCGTAAGTTCAATCCGGGTGAAAAATATATGGGTGGGCGGGCTCGAACCGACCTGATTCAACGCAAGGCCATACAATACCGCCCAGTCTCTCTGTCGTCCGTGTAGATCGTACAGTTGCCACACCCAATCCAACTTGGCGCCCATCCTCCAAGCCAACTCCAGGGATAATCCCTCGTTAATTCGTCGTTGAACAAGCCACTCCCACTCGCGAACGGTTCTTAGCGATTTCTCACAGAGTTGGACAGCCGTATCACGATCAAAGAGCCCGTAGTCCGATAATATCAGCGCATTGAGGTCAGGAAGGTCCAATTTCAAATGAGAGTCCAAGGTTGGACATCGAATTTCGATGGACTTGGGCAAGCGACCACCAATATGACGCCTTGCAACAAGTCATTTCTAGTACCCCATAGGCGAGAGCAGATAACGCACCACAACTTCCAGATCCAGTCTTGTGCACGTGAACGAATCTTAACCTTGAACACGAACACGTTGAGGCCAGATTTAGCGGAGTGAAACCGTAAACGACCCTTGGAGACACTGAGGACGGGTGTTGGCGGGCAGATGAAACAGAATGTCATGTCTACAAAAGAGTAGAGAGAAAGTTTCGTTCTAGGACTGTCCAGAGGGACGACGAATGCAAGGTGCTTGTGTTTTATGACCCACTCCTTGCCGGGGAGACTCTAATGGACAAAGGTTTAGAGGTTTAGTGGGCGGGTTTGTGAGGTTCATAAGATTGTGACATCAACTTACGTAGTCCTCGTATAACTCCAACCGCTCCTTCCTCCAAACGACCATGAACTCCGACCAGTCCTCATACTCTAGATGTTGAGTAATCCGATTTTGATTTTCATCGAATGCTGTGCCAACGCTGTCGGCGTCCGTGTGAGACACACGCACAAGCATGCGATCTGGGGGAGTGTTACTGAAAGGAGGGGATTAAGGGTTCGTAGAGACACTAACCTCTCATTAAAACACCTTCCTCCCCTGTAGTGATGTCGACACGTGCGGCTTCAACTGCACCCGCACTAGTTTCAATCACCTCTTGACCAGACCGAGCGAGGACGCTGGAAGGGGACGTGGGCTCGTCTTCATACGTGTTATCCTCGTAACGAACTTGTTTCTTCTTCCCTTTATGTTGTGAAGGCGTAGCTGGCTGGTCGGCGGTATTGTCCGACTGCGAGACGGAGGCCAGATCCGGAGCCTGTAGACGATCCATAACATGAGAGGAGCCTTGTAAGGATTCTTCTGGGGCGGCCCCAGGCTGCTCGCCAGAGGGGGTAGCAAGTGCAAAATAAGAAGACGGAGTCTGCAGGTCCGGCAGGTTTCCTGAAGAAAGACCGTTCCTTCGTGTTGGTGAGTGCGGAGAGTGTTGGGTTTGCGCAGTAACGAAAGTCTCCACGGCAGAAGGCAGTTTCCCGGACTTAGTAGGGGTGGCGTGTGTGGACTTTGTAGGAGAAACTGGAGGGCTAGGCATCGGAGAAGTGGCCAGCGGAGCTTTGTCGAGGATGTTCACGCCGAGGAAGACGCCGATATCGAAAGATGTTCCAACCCAACGGTTCCTCGCCCCAATCTCCTTCACACCCCGCAACTTGCCCCATTCACTCTGCCTCCAACGTTGGAGCATTTCCTCCCGGACGCTCGTCTCCTCCTCTTCTCCCCAATCTTCGTCCTTTCCTCCGTGACCCTTAAAGAACTCGTAGGCATGAGCCTTGATGACGTCACGAAGACACTGATCCTCGTCCTCTTGAGAAACAACTGAGGCCCTAGAGCTGGAGGAGAACCATCTGCGCTTCTTCTGGGCTTGTCGGTTGACAGTTACCTCCGCGGTCAGAACGCTCTCCGGCATAGGGCCGATAAATCGACGACGGTGTCTATGCCCCTCGTTCTTGGAGTCGGGGTCGGGCGATATGCCTCGACCACTGTGGGACTGTGAGGCGAGAACCATTTAGGCTCAATGTAAGGAAAGCAGGCAGAAGCAGGAAACGAGCGGGAGATCGACGACAGAGAGGTGTATGGCCCTTCGGCTCGATCCGAGTGTCACCCCACATCGGAAAAAGCTCATGACCGCGATACGCGTTGCACTTATGTGGTATATATGTAAGGGACTTTCAACCGGCCGAGCGCCCCGATCCCCCCGGCAGTGGCATACAACGTCTGAGAAACCGTTTCGTCTTTGTATATTGCACATGTTTATGACAACGAGTACCCGGTGTTGAGGGTGTTCGTACAGGGCGGCGGGAGTAATACATTGTTTACAGTATACACACGAAGCGGGACCACACATTGTGACTCTGAGACCAGGCGCAGATCAAAGGGAAATGAGTTTGTCACTCATCGGATCACACTAAGCGGTCAGGTTGTAGTGCTTTAGCTGACGCTCCCATCGGGTGTAAAAGGCTCACTTAAGTTGACCATACGCCCGTGGGTGTTGTCGCAGGAGCTGGGAGTCGGTACACACGAGCCGTACTTGATACTGGAGATGGTTGAGAAGAGCCTGCGGGTGATAAGCGAGGTGAGTCTGTTTCCGACGTTTTATATCGAGGAAGAGATCGAACATATTGTCTCACATGCTGACCGAGGATAATGAATGTCGCGCCGTTCGGGAGCTGAGGGCGGAAGCTTTTCGGCGTCGGGATCCTCAGACAAATTGAACCATGCGAGTTTGAACGGATCTGGGAAACTTGCCGTCGGGGAAGGCCTCTTTGGTGAGCTCGACGAGACGACGGCGACGACGACGGTCCTGCTCCAATAAATCGGCATCGGAGGTCGCTATAGTGGCGCTTAGCTCCGTCCTCATCACGTATAGCCTTGAGGAGGTCCTCGATTGGGATGTTGATGTTTGGTCTGGTGAGTGCGGCCGCAAGGGTGTCGATGTGAACGAACAGAACAATATCATCCAGAGGGACTGGGGGCGGTATCGGTGTCCCATCCTGCACACACCCGTCGTAAACAGTGTAGTCGTGTTTGATGTTGAGCTCCCAGTGGTCCTCCTTCCGTCGGTCCTCTTCCGCCATCTCGACGTTTTGGAGTTCATCCTCTAAATCGGCGCGAGTGGCTCTGCTAATCTGAAAAACCGGAACAAACCTTCGTTATCGATGATTCGACCGTTCTTCAAGATTCGGGCTTCGCCCTCGCCCATCTCGGTGAAGTCGTGGCCGACTTTCGGACCTTTCGGGTCTCCTATAGCGCATGAATGCATTAGCATGTAATTTGGGTAGGATCAAAATTCACGTACGCTCGTTGTACTTGCCCTGAGCAGCGTCGTCCATGTTCTCAATCTCCACCGACCTCTTCACGGGAAGCTTCCTCTCCTTCTTGATCTCCCTCAACAAAGCTTTCGTATTATTCGGGTCGACGTCACTGAGAGTTGCAAGCTTGAGTCTCGCGTTCAACTCTTGCCTATGGGAATGACACGTAAGATGAAACAGCTTGATAACGAGAACAGCATGAGAGGGAAAGCGATAGGAGGAAGGCATGGAGCGGATTGTGTACTCACTCGGCAGATTGATCCCGGATCATTCTGAGAGGTGGAAAGGGGTGCGGGTCAGAGAGCTGGCGAGGGCTGACGTTGAAGGACAAGAAATCGTGTCCTTGGCATGTGTTATCGTATGTCAGCGCACCCAGCTCGGCCCCTAGGCCTAGGTCGCCTCCACGGCTGCCACTGTGGGACTGGAAATGACTTTGGTCAATCCGAGGAATTCGTAATGCACGACATCGGGCCGGATTCGAACTTTCATCAGGAAAAACCCGAGTCAGCTCCCATGCGCTTGAAAGTGCTTGAATGGTGCAAAATCGCGTGGAACCTGACAGTCCCTTTCGAAGGACTTACGATCGCTGGAGTCCGCCGTTGACAGTCAGCGCTATAGCAGTTTTCATTACTACGTGAACACGTCGGTCGCTGGCCAGACCAGTTATTTATTTAAATAATGACAGTGATATGCCCTAATAGATTCGATGCCACTTATAGCGTTCATAGTCGAGGTACCATCCTGGAGGGTCCTGGGAAATACCGTGTTTCTTCAGGTATCCGTCGAGGGCGTCGATATGCCGCTGCGCGATAGATTTCCTGTCCTTCAGGAAAGTATAGTGTGAACTGATCGTGATGAGATAGAAGCCTTCTATGTATGCGCCTAGCTGGAATTCGAGCTCCAGATCCGGTGTTCCAGCCTTCTTCGCAAGGATCATCAAGGCTTCTGGTTCGGTAACAGCTGATAGAGAGTTGGGTTGCTCGATAACTGGACTGTCTTTACTGGACTGATATGTCGCCGTAGTGTTGATCCCATGGTCCGCTGCCCACTTCACAAGTGCTTTCGATTTGATGGACCAGCCAAAGTAGAGGAGGGGGGGTTTGTAAGGTTGGCGACATGCAGATTCGACCAATGACATCATGGAATGCTCTTTTACCTATCTCCTCTTCCAGTTCCCCATATAACGCGACAGAGAAACCTAGTCTTTGTAGATGAGGCCCCTGTAGATAAAAACTAGGTCCAACCCACCCCGCAACTGTCGCATCCAAGGAGGAGATAATTTTCCAAGGACTTTCTTGCGGGCGTTTATGTGTCACGCGTTACTCTTCCCGGTGCAAAAGATGGCTGAAGGTCACACCCGTCACGTTACGTCATTGGTCGAATCTGCATGTCGCCAACCTTAGTTGCTGTATCCCCTTGGAAGAAGTCCTCCGGTGATGTTCGGAAGTGGGGGGGCGGTTACCACTTTACGAAGTCCCTAGGGGTGGTGAGGTATCACATCACAAAACCTGCGAAACCACTGCAACGCCGGCATAACGCGACGTAACAGCCGCAACACGGCGGGGGTCCCTGGCGTGAGACCTTCACAAACTTAATTAAACCCACGAAACACATGTCTGGCCGGAAGTCGGAGCACAGTTTGTGGCGGGATGTAATGCACTCTTAAATGGCTTTTGGGTTTCGTACATATTTGTGTCTAACGATATAGAAGCGAGGAACATGAGATCGGCCGGGTACTTGGTGGTTTCGGCTCTACCCCCGGAGAGGGGTAACATACGCCACAACACCAGATCGTCGGCCCGGGAGCAGGCCGAGAGAGTTGATCTCTACAAAAAATAGGTGTTCGCTCCTGGTTCTGTGTCTGGGTGAAGGGCAATTGTACTCGAGCCGCAAGCAGCCAACGCCCTCGCAAATCAGAAGAGGTATGAAAGACGTAACTACTCCAACAAACGGGGGCGAAGCGGGGACACCAATCAACCAATCTCTCACGCAAATCTTCCATTGGGAAAAATTCCAAAAGCGCGCCGAAACTCACCGAGCCCAGATATCGATCCCGTCGGTTTGATGGAGCACCAGGTACGAGGTGAAAACTTTATTCGAGGTGGTTGGGTCCCCTGCGAGGAGCCCATACCCAACTGTACCGCACGTGACTAGAGGTTGCCGGTCCCCAGTTCAACTTTCTCGGGCTGCTAGGAGTCCACCACAGGGGTCAACTGGGGTGTGCTCCTTTTCATCGACCATCATGATCCCTCGCCCAGAGTCTCTACTCGGTCAGAACATTCTGGTATTGTCCAAACGTCGAGTCCAGGAGAGGCTCTCTCTCATGGTCAGCTATGCCCGCTCTCAATCTCGGGAGAGCTGGTGGTATTCTCCTTGGAACGAAATACTGAGCTACCTCTGCCTCACAACATCTCTGGGAATATCTGGTACTGGAGTCCCCCCGGGATCGATGAGGCCTGGACAAACCTTTTTTGTGTGTCCCCAACTGGAACTCCTTCACGGTGTCGCACTACTGCCGAGTACGGGTCTCCCCTCTTCTCTGTACTTGGATCCGGTCCAGCTTAGAGACCCTGCCATTCCACAGGAAATAACGGAGATGACGAGTTCCCCCCAAGGTGGAAGTGGGGTGCGTTTGCCATTGTTGATGAACCCCGATCACTCACCGTCTCTCTAGAAGATATATTTTTATGGGACGAACAGATAGAGTGTACATTGAGCCCGCCCGTCGACAACTTCTCCCAAATCTCCGAGATCAATGGGTCTGAAGCTAGCCAACACTCGGAACGAAGTGATCGACAAGAGGAGGAAGAACCAGCAGAAGAGGATCTCCTGGACCATTTGTCTCTTGTGAGAACAGACGCCTCTGATACCGAGAGTGAGGAAAGCATCAAACGACCCGATTTTGTCGTTCTTGCAAGAGCCGATGACTCCCCGCTCTACTGTCATTCTGTGTGGGAAGTTAAAACCACAAACTCGTATGGCATGAAACACCAAGGTGCGTATGTTCGACCTCCACGGCCTGGGGTGGACAAGTTAACCTAGCTGGTTGTTAGGTGCGGATATCAAGGAGACTTGTATGGCAGTGGCGAAAAGGGCCCTCCCTCAAGTCTCAGCCCAGGCCCTCTGCGCTTTCTACGAGTATCCAACTCAACAGAAGGTCCATTGCTTTATCGTTGTGGATGCCTACTACGTACGCCTAGAATATAATCGGAGCAAGATTCCTCGACTTGACGCAAGTACGAATGGCGACATCACCAAGCTGGCCAAACGTTTCCGACCAAC
>Ga0307513_10004690_pt1 | contig 18180 bp, 17 predicted proteins | sample 15_EM_MG_FD_202174 | JGI IMG/M metagenome (GOLD analysis project Ga0307513, IMG submission 202174) | Populus trichocarpa ectomycorrhiza microbial communities from riparian zone in the Pacific Northwest, United States - 15_EM | ecosystem: Host-associated > Plants > Roots > Unclassified | place... | reverse complement strand
CCATGGCCCGGACCGCACGCGCCTGGGTCGAACTCATGCGCCGGCTCGGCTACCAGCGGTACGGCGTGCATGGCGGTGACATCGGCGCCGGGGTGTCCGGCGCGGTGGCCGGCATCGACGGCGAGCACGTGATCGGGATGCACGTGGTGACCGACCCGCTGACGGCCGCGGCCACCGCGACGTTCCTGCCCGGGATGGCCGACCGGCTCGACCGCAACGACCCGGTCGACAAACTGATCCTTGACCGGATGGACGCATTCAAGACCGAAGGCTCCGGCTACCTGGCGATCCAGACCAGCAGGCCACAGACCATCGGGTACGGCCTGGTGGACTCACCGCTGCTGCAACTGGCGTGGATAGCGGAGAAGGTTCACGAGTGGACCGACCTGCCCGTCGACCGCGATCAGCTGCTGACCACGGTGAGCTTGTACTGGTTCACCGGCTGCGGCGCGACCGCCGCACACACCCTGTACGAGCAGGCGCACTCGTCGGACTGGGGCACGCCGCCGGCCGTACCACAAGGCATCGCGGTCTTCGGCGCCGACGAGACCGCCCGCAGACTTGTCCCCGCCCCGGGCGACGCGCACTGGACCGAGTTCGAGCGCGGCAGGCACTTCCCCGCGATGGAAGCCCCTGCCGAGCTCGCCGCGGACCTGCAAGACTTCTTCGGGCCGCTGTCGTGACCGAGATCATTGTGGGCCGCCGGGGACTCGAACCCCGAACCTATGGATTAAAAGTCCACAGCTCTGCCATTGAGCTAGCGGCCCGCGTCAGACAGGATACCGGACCGCAGCAGAGTCACCCGTCCGCTGGGCACCCTTGCCGTCGCGGGCTAGGCTGCGCGCTGTTTCTGCAGCTCAAGCCTCACTTCCGCCTAGCAGGTGGAGTGGGCGCGTGGTGGCGAGACCCAAGATGGCGCCCCACCATACGCCCGCGTTCGAGGGTTTCGACCGACCTGCGCCGTCGCTCTGCGTAACTGAACCCGAGGTTTTTCTCGCCCTAGGTAGCGACATGTTGCCAACATGCGATCACCCACGGGACACCCAGAGTCCATACTGGACAGTCTAAGACTGCGTTTGCGCAGGTGAGAGCGTTGTTCCAAGTTCGGAATGCTGAAGTTCTGGGGCCTTTTAATCCATAGGTTCGGGGTTCGAGTCCCCGGCGGCCCACGAGTGGATGGGTGGATTCTGTCCGCGGAGAGCGCGGACCGGGTCCACTCGTCATGTCTGCTCCGGGGGCCGAGCCCCCGGACGCCCCGCGGTGCGGTGGTCGCGGTGGGGTGGGGGCGGTCGAACTCGGCGCTCGTCGCGGCGGTTCGCGCGGTGACGTGTCCGGTCGACTGCGTGTGAATAGGGAATATCTGATGGACGGGGAGCTGGAGTTCCTCGACGGCCCGGGTCTTCACCGCCCGGCGCGGTGACGTGGTGTTCATCCCCTGTGGCACCACCCACCGTTTCCACAATGCCGGCTTGGTCCACGCGAGCATTACGGCCGGGCCGCCGATCAGCCGCTGACGGTGCGTCTCCAGGTCGTGGTGGCGAGTTGGACCGCGTCCCAGGGCTGCCTGGTGGTGGGGTGTAGGAGAGGTCGAGGTCGGCGATGTCGTCGACGGTGGCGCCGTAGCTGATGGCGGTGGCGCAGGTGTCGACGCGTTTGGCGATTTCCGCACCCGCGAGCCGAGCAGTTGGGCGCCGAAAAGGCGTCCGGTGGTGCGGTCGCCGGTGTGGCTGCCCCGGTCGGTGTCGACAGTTAGCCGCCCGTTGTCGGGGTTCGAGGGAGGACAGGACGGCGAACATGTCGCCCATGGAGTGCAGCACGTGGACGCCGTCGCTCGGGCCGAGGCGGTCGAGGCCGTTGATCGGCGGCAGCGCGCTGATGCCGGCGTCGCTGCCCCCGATGTGCTGGTTGCGGAAGAAGCCGTCACAGGTGGCGCAGGAGGAGACGCCGTGGCCGAGTAGTTCCTGCTCGCCGGGGATGCCGATCGGGCGCCAGGCGGAGCCGGCGGCCAGGATGACGGCGCGGGCGAAGTATTCGGTCTCGCCGATGTGCACGGTCTTGAGGCCCTCGGCGCCGGCCTCGGCAGGCCGCGTAGAGCGCCGCGGTGCAACCGTCCGGTCCCGAGCCGATGATGATCAGGTCACGGACGAAGTCGATGTCAGACCGCCGGTATCAGATCGGCCAGCAGCGCCTCGATCCGTACCTTGATCTCGTCGCGGATCGGCCGCACCGACTCCACACCCTTACCCGCCGGGTCTTCCAGCTTCCAGTCCTCGTAGCGCTTGCCGGGGAAGATCGGGCAGGCGTCACCGCAGCCCATCGTGATGATCACATCGGAGGACTCCGCGGTCTCCCATTCGAGCTTCTTCGGGGTCTGGTCGGTGATGTCGATGCCGACCTCGGCCATGGCCTCGACCGCGGCGGGATTGATCGTCTCGGCCGGGGCGGAGCCGGCGGAGCGGACCTCGACGGCGTCACCGGCGAGCTGCCGCAGCCAGCCGGCGGCCATCTGCGAACGGCCGGCGTTGTGCACGCAGACGAACAGAACGCTGGGCTTGTCACTCATTCTTCGATCCTCCACTGGTGGTGAACCTCGGGTCTGAGGTTTCAGGCGGTATGGGCGCGCTCGCTGGCAGGGTGCTCGACCACGACGTCGTCGGCCGCCTGCCCGACGCTCGGGTACAGGGCGAGCAGCAGGCCGACACCGACGAGCAGCCCGGCGAGTTGGGCGAGGATGAAGCCCGGCAGCGAGGCGGGGGCGATCCCGGCGAACGTGTCGGTGAACGCCCGGCCGATCGTGACGGCCGGGTTCGCGAAGCTGGTGCTGCTGGTGAACCAGTACGCGGCGCCGATGTAGGCGCCCACGGCCGCCGGGGCGACCGGAGCCCGGCCGGAACGCGCGAGGGCAAAGATCAGCAAGAGCAGGCCGGTGGTGGCGACGACTTCACCGAGCCAAAGGTGCCCGGCGGAGCGGTCCTTGCTGGAGAAGGTGACCGGTGCGAGGTCGAACATCAGGTTTGCCAGGATCGATCCGGTGATCGCCCCGGCGGTCTGCGCGGCGATGTATCCGGTGAGGTCGGTGCCGGTCAGGCCGGTGCGGGTGCGGCGGCCGAGGAACCAGTCGGCAGCGGACACGACCGGGTTGAAGTGGGCGCCGGACACCGGGCCGAAGGTCAGGATCAGCGCGCCGAGGGTGAGCGCGGTGGCGACGGAGTTTTCCAGCAGCTGCAGGCCGACGTCGTTCGGGGAGAGGGTGGTGGCCATGATGCCGGAGCCGACGACGGCGGTGACCAGCAGCGCGGTGCCGACGAACTCGGCCAGCAGGCGTCGCCAAGCTGCGATGGGTTGCATGGAAGCAGGAACTCCGGTCTATGCGGTGGGCAGGACGGGGCTGGGTCGGCGCGGTGACGGTGGCCGTAGACGACCTCGGTGTCGGTCGGGCGGGTGCCGAAGCGCAGGCGGTCAGTCGCGGTCGGTGGGGTGCGCGACGGCGGGTGCGAGGCGGTCGATGCGGCCGGCGAGGTCGGTGTAGGCGGCCTCGAAGGCGGCGTCGGTGTCGAGGCGGATCGGGTCGGGCACCGACCAGTGCAGCCGGGGCCGGACGCCGCCGGTGAGATCTTCGTGGGCGTTGTCGCAGACCGCGATCACCAGGTCGCCATCGTGTACGACGTCCGTGACGTTCGCGGTGCGGGTCGGGTCGAGAGCCAGTCCGTGCCGGTGGGCGACCTTGACCGCGCGGGGGTGGACCCGGGCGGCGGGTTTCGTTCCGGCGGAGGCGACCGGGCTGCCGACCCGTTCGCGCCACAGCGCGGCGGCGAGTTGGGAGCGGGCCGAGTTGTGGGTGCAGACGAACACCACCCGCTCGGCGTCGGCCAGCGGCGGCGGGGCCAGCAGGGCGAGGACGTCGGGCTGCAGCCGTAGGTAGGTGCGGCGCCGGTCGCCCTCGGAGCGGGTCCGCACGATCAGGCCGGCGTCCTGCAGGACTTTGAGGTGGTGGGCGACCAGGTTGGTCGGCATGCCCAGGTCGTGGCCGATCTCCCCGGGCGAGGCGTCGCCGAGGGTGAGCGCGTCCACGATCGCCAGCCGGGCCGGGTCACCGAGCGCGGCGTGGATGCGGGCCCGCACCAGCAGGGAGGAAGCATCATCGTTCATTGAGTCAATAGTCGCTGAGTCTTGATGGTTGCGTCAAGCCGACGGCGACACGCCGCCGGCGCCCGAAGGTGTGCTGGCCCGGGACGGGTCGTGCTAGACGGTGGCGGGTTCGTCGACGGCGAGCAGGGCGGCGAGCTGGCGCATCAGGGCCGGCCGGGCACGGTAGTACACCCAGCTGGCCCGGCGCTCGGCGTCGACCAGGCCGGCTGCGCGCAGCACCTTGAGGTGATGCGAGATCGTCGGGCCGGTCAGCTCGAACGCCGGGGTGAGGTCGCAGACACAGATCTCCCCGCCAGGCGCCGAGGCGATCATCGACATCAGCTGCAGCCGGATCGGGTCACCCAGGGCCTTGAACGCGGCCGAAAGCACCCCGGCGGCCTCGGCCGGGACGCGGATCTGCGCCATGGGCGGGCAGCACGGCACACCCGCGTCGAGGTCGATCACGGTGAGCGGCGACGGTGATTTCGACATGCTTCGAGGTTGACAGATATCGAAACCGCGTGCAACTGTCGGTTTCGACAACCATCGAGTTCGACAACAGTCGAATCCGAGCGAGGATCGTCCCGCAGGTCCCTGACCCGTGAAGGAGTACGACCATGAGTGACACCCAGACCCCGGGCGGTTTTATCGGCGACCCGACCGCAGCCCTGGCCGTCGCCGGCACCAGTGGCTGCTGCGGCAACCCGCCGCAGGCCACCCTCACGCTTTCGGAACCCACCGAGGTGGCCGGGCCGTGTTGCGGCACCGCGACCGACGCGGCGGCGGAGGGTTCCTGCTGCGGCAGCACCGCCAAGGCCGACGCCGTCGCCTCCGGTCAGGGTTGCTGCGGATGACCACCCCGGGCGTCCCGGTGGACGGCCTTGACCCGCTGCTGGCCGCGGTGGATGGCCGGCGGATGGCCGCCACCGTCGCCACGCTGGCGGGCGTGCCGTTCGCCGGGCGGCGGGTCGGCACGCCCGGCGGCGCGGCGGCCCGCGCCTGGCTCGGCCAGCAGCTCGCCGACCTGGACGCCACCGTCGACTTCGCGGCCTTCCCGGTCACGGCGGTACCCGAGGTGTACGCGACGCCGACGGTGGCCTGGCACGACGGCGTGAGTGTCCGGCACCTGGAGTTCGGCCACGACGTGGCCGTGCACCTGGAGTCGGCGGAACAGGCCCTGCTGCTGCGCGGGGATCTCGCCGTCGCCGGGCACGGCGCCCCGCAAGGGCGGTGGCTGCTCGTCCCGGCCGGGATGAGTCTGTTCGACGCCTACGGGCATGCCGAGCGTGCGGCCGGGCTGCTGATCGGCCGCGGCGTGGACGCCGATGGCTGGCAGTACACGGTGCTGGCCGGCCCGAACACGGGACCACTGCCGGTCCTGACGCTTGACACCGCCACCCATGCCGCACTGCAGCAGGCGGCCGAATCGGGCCGAGGCTGGCTGGCCGGCAACGCGCCGATCCGCCGCCTCGACGTGCGCGCCGCGAACGTGCACGGACGCTGGCACGCCTCTACCGGGGACGGGGTCGAGTTGTTGCTGACCGCGCACTACGACGGCGTCGGCGATCACCCCGGACTGCGGCAACCGGCGGCGGCGGACAACGGCAGCGGCGTCGCCGTGGTCCTGGAAGCCGCCCGCATCCTCGCCTCGGCCCTGCCCACCGGCGTCGGGTTGTCGGTGGCGCTGCTCGACGGCGAGGAAACCGGTGCGCTCGGCTCGGCCCAGCACGCCGCGCACCTGCGCCGCGACGGCGCCGCACCGCTGGTCATCAACGTCGACGGCGCCGGGCTCCTGCGGCAGGCCGCCGCTGTCGAGGCCGGCGGTCCGGCGCACGCGCTGCTCGCGGCCCTCGACCAGGCCGGCCGGCACACCGGCCTGCCCCTGGTCGCCGGCCCAGTGGCCTCCGACAACCGCCGCTACGCCGCCGCCGGTCTGGCGGCGGTCGGGATCGGCGCCGGGATGGCCGGCTACCACAGCCCGGCCGACACCCCGGACCGCGTCGACACCGCCACCATGACGGCCCTCGCCCGGCTCGTCGTGGCCACCGGCTGGCTCGCCGCCCGTACACCGGCTACGGTTTCATCGTCGATCGGCGATAGACGATGAAGTGGGTGGGAGATGGCCGAACTGCTGGATCGGGCGGTAGCCGAGGAGTACGCCTCCTGGTTCCGGGCGCTCGCCGACGGGTCGCGGGTGCAGATCGTGGAGTACCTCGCGCGGCAGGCCCGGCCGATGCCGGTCGGGGAGATCGTGGCCGCGGTCGGGCTGGCCCAGTCCACCGTCTCGCAGCATTTGAAGATCCTCACCGAGGTGCGCTTCGTCCTGGTGGAAGCCGTCGGGACCGCCCGGCACTACCGGATCAACAGCCGCTGCATCGACTGTTTCCCGTCCGCCGCCGACGTCGTGATGGGCCGGCCCGCACCCACCGCGACCGGAGGCTGCGGATGAGCCCGGTGACGGTACGCCCGATGCGGGCCGCCGACGCCAAGCAGGTCCTCGCCATCTACCAGGCCGGTATGGACACCGGCAACGCCAGCTTCGAGCACACCGCACCCGACTGGGTGGCGTTCGACGCGGGCAAGCTACCCGACCACCGGTTCGTCGCCGTCGACCCCGACGACACCGTGCTCGGCTGGGTGGCGGTCTCCGCCGTGTCGTCCCGCGCCGTCTACGCCGGCGTGGTCGAGCACTCGGTCTACGTCGACCCGGCCGCCCGGCGCCGGGGTGTGGGCCGGGCGCTGCTCGATGCGTTGATCGCCTCGACGGAGGCGGCCGGGATCTGGACCATCCAGTCCGGGGTCTTCCCGGAGAACTCCGCCAGCCTCGCCTTCCACCACGCCGCCGGTTTCCGGACCGTCGGCGTCCGCGAGCGCATCGGCCGGCACGAAAGCCTCGGCAACCGCTGGCGCGACGTGGTCTTCATCGAACGCCGCAGCCCGCACATCACTTGAAGACAGGAGTTTTGCAGTGAGTACTCGTTTCGAAGACCTGCCGGTCGCCGTCATCGGCGCTGGGCCGGTCGGGTTGGCCGCCGCCGCGCACCTCGCCGAACGCGGCATCCCGTTCACCGTCCTCGAAGCCGGTGACGGCCCGGCCGCTGCCGTACGCCAGTGGGGACACATCCGGGTCTTCTCCCCGTGGCGGTTCAACATCGACGCCGCTGCGGCCCGCCTGCTCGACGGCTCCGGCTGGGTGCGCCCGGACGACGACAAGCTACCCACCGGCGCCCAGCTCGCCGCCGACTACCTGCAGCCCTTCGCCGACCTGCCCGCCGTCAAGTCCCAGATCCGGTACGACGCTCGGGTGGTCGCCGTGACCCGGCTCGGCCTCGACCGGGTCCGCACCGCCGGCCGCGACACCACCCCGTTCCTGATCCGCCTCGCCACCGGCGACGACCTGCTCGCCCGCGCCGTCATCGACGCCGCCGGCACCTGGGACACCCCGAACGTGCTCGGCGCCTCCGGCATCCCCGCCCACGGCGAAACCGACGCGGCACCCTTCCTCGAGCACGCCCTGCCCGACGTCCTCGGCGCCGACCGCGGCCGGTTCGCCGGCAAACGCGTCCTGGTCGTCGGCGCCGGATACTCCGCGGCCAACACCCTGCTGCTGCTCGCCGACCTCGCCGAACAGGCACCCAGCACACACGTCACCTGGGCGATCCGGGCGACCAGCCCGGCCCGCACCTACGGCGGCGAGACCGCCGACGCGCTACCCGCCCGCGGCGCCCTCGGCACCGTCCTGCGCGAACACGTCGAAGCCGGCACCATCCAGCTCATCACCGGCTTCGCCGTCCAAAGTGTCACGCCGCGGCCGGACGGCGGGGTGCAGGTATCGGACGGCACCCGCACGATCACCGCCGACCGGGTCGTCTCGGCGACCGGCTTCCGCCCTGACCACAGCATCGCCGCCGAACTGCGCCTCGACCTCGATCCGATCATGGGCGCCAGCCGTACACTCGCTCCGCTGATCGACCCGAACGAGCACTCCTGCGGCACCGTGCCACCGCACGGCGTCGACGAACTCACCCACCCCGAACCCGGCTACTACGCCATCGGCGCCAAGTCCTACGGAAGGGCACCCACCTTCCTGCTCGCCACCGGCTACGAACAGGCCCGCTCCGTGGTCGCCGCGCTCGCCGGGGACTGGCAGGCGGCCCGGGATGTCCAGCTGGACCTGCCCGAGACCGGGGTGTGCAGCAGCAACGTGCCGGTGGACAGCGACCGGATCGACAGCAACGACGGCGGCTGCTGCGGCGCACCGACCGCCGAAACCGTCGCGGTGGCGACCGGGCGGGGGCTGGCCACCGGAATCGCCGGTGGGCTGCTGTCCGCGCCGTTGACCCTGCTGCCCGTCGCCGCGTCCGGCGCGGACGAGCAGGCCGGCGGCTGCTGCAGTTGACCTGGTTGCCTCGGACATCAGGGGTGGCTGCCGGCCTGCCGGTGGGCGGGCGGGGTTGGTGGATCGTCGCCGCGCTGGCGGTGACCCAGACCGTCGGCTATGGCGTGCTCTACTACGCCTTCGCAGTGCTGCTCCAACCGATGGCTACCAGCCTGCACGCCTCCACCACCGCCGTAACCGGCGCGTTGACGGCTTCGGTGCTGGCCGGGGCGGTGATGGCGGTGCCGGTCGGGCGGTGGCTGGACCGCCACGGCGGCCGGGCGTTGATGACCACCGGCTCCGTCGCCGCCACCGTCCTGGTAGCCGCCTGGTCGCAGGTGCACACCGTCGCGCAGCTGTATGCGGTGCTGATCGGCATCGGGGTATGCGCCGCGATGGTGCTCTACGAACCGGCCCTGGCCATCGTGGTGTCGTGGTTCGACCCGCGACGACGGGCGAACGCCGTGCTCGCGGTCATCGTCGTGGCCGGGTTCGCCAGCACCATCTTCATGCCGCTCACCGGCCTGCTCGCCGACCGCTACGGCTGGCGCACCGCGCTGCTCCTTCTGGCGCTGTTGCACGGCGCGGTCACGATACCGCTGCACGCCCTCGCGGTCCGCAAACCACCACGGCCCGCGTCACAGGGGCGGCAGCCGTCGCGGCATGACCGGGCCACGGTGGTGCGGGCGGCGGTGCGCGACCGCCGGTTCTGGTGGCTGGCCGTCGCCTTCGTCGCGCACGGCGCCGCGATGAGCGCCATGACCGTCCACCTGGTCGGCCTCCTCGTCCACAAAGGACACCCGGCCACCTTCGCCGCCACCATCGCCGGGCTGCTCGGCGTGCTCTCGGTGACCGGTCGGCTGCTGCTCACCGGCGCCCAACGCCTGCTGAGACTCCCGGTGGTGGTCGCGGTCGTCTTCACCATCCAGGCCGCCGCGGCGCTCAGCCTGCCCATCGTCGGCGCCAGCCGGATCGGCGCGGCACTCGCGGTGGTCGGGTTCGGGATCGGCTTCGGCGCGGCCAGCCTCGTCAAACCTGCTCTGCTGGCCGACCGGTACGGCACCACCGCCTACGGCAGCATCGCCGGCATCCTCAGCACACCCATCACCCTCGCCAAAGCCGTCGCACCCCTCGCCGCGGCGGGCCTGCTCGGCGCCGGAGGATATCTGCCGGTGCTTGCCGCGATCGGCGCCGCCTGCCTCATCGCCGCCGTCGGGATCGTGGCACGGGCCGCCTCCCCAACGCCGGTGCCGGCAGATCAGCTCACCGGCGCCGCCGTCCTGGCCAGCAGCAGCGCGACAGGCACCGACAGCCCGTACATCAGCAAGCCGTAGGCCAGCAGCGTCAACACCACCACCGGCCCGGCCGCATCGGCGACGAACAGCGCCAGCGACAGGTTGCGCACCGCCGTGGTCATCGCGACCGCGCGCCGCACGTAGCTGATCAGCGCCTGGTGAGGCGAGAACGACGGCACACGATCGCCTTCGAAACCGCGACATCGGCAGCGTCCTGCTGATTCCCGCTGACGTTGCGGCGGCACCGCCGCAGCCCTCGAATCGCCGCGCGCGGGCGAGCTCTTGTCCGTAGCCATCCTCGCGGGAGGTGACGCGGCGCGGCTGAACGGCGTGTCGTTCGCGATCGAAGACGACGCCGCGCTGCTCGCCGAAGCAGGCAAGAACGCGTTCGCCGACGCCCGGCAGAAGGCCGAACTGTATGCCCGTGAGGCGGGCCGGCCGCTCGGCCGGGTCCTCAATGTGACCGAGCCGGCTCCCAGCTATGGGGGACTCGCCGGCTGGCGAACCGGGGTACGCGGCGGATCATGCCGCGGGCGGCGTTGGCGCCGCAGACCGTGCCAGGCGGACGGTGGGCGATCTGCTGGCCGCCGCCGAACAGCGCTGGGCCGGGCGGCAGCAGCAGATCAAGGTGCGCACTCGGGCATTGACAGCCGTCCCCTCAGGCCAACACAATCATCAAGTGATTAGATCACTTGGTGATTACGACACGCACGAGGATGTCCCGGCCGTGCGGGCCAGCCTCACCGACGGGCTGATGAGCCAGATCCTGCAGATCGTCAGCCGGGAGAACCTCAGCACCGGCGACGGCCTCCCGACCGTCCGAGAGCTCGCCAAACGGTTTTCTGTTACGGCACCGACGGTGCGGGAGGCCCTCCGCGGGCTGCAGGCGACCGGAGCGGTGGAGCTACGTCATGGTTCGGGCATCTACGTCGGGGCGGGGCTCTCGCGGATGGTGTTGGCCAACCCGCACGTCACGGGGATCTCCACCGAGGCGACGCTGCAGTTGGTGGACGCCCGCCTCATGATCGAGCCGGCAATCGCCGCACAGGCGGCGCTCCACCGCACCTCGGCCGGCCTCGACCGGCTGCAGGCGGCACTAGCGACCGCCCTACAGCCGCGCGGCCGCGACCAACCCGAGGTACGGCTGAACTTTCACCGCGAGCTGGCCGCCGCCTCCGGAAACACCGTCATCTACCAGGTGGTCGACTCCCTGCTCACCGTGCACCGGCGTGAGCAGCGCGAGGTCCGGCGGGTGTACGACGACCGCGCCGACTACGACCAGCACGTCGCGATCTTCGAGGCCGTGTCCGACCAGGACGCCGAGCGTGCCGACGAGCTGACCCGCGTGCACCTGACGGAGATCCGCAACGCCGTCGCCGCACGACTGACCTGACCAAAGGGCGATGAGACAGGAGCTTGAAATTGGCAGGGGTAGCACCGCAGCGCCCGGGGCATCTGCTCGCCGAGATGACCTGGCCCGAGGTCGCAGCCGCTCGGCAGGCCGCGTCGGTGGTGATCGTGCCGCTCGGATCGTGCGAGCAGCACGGCCGAGGCATGGCACTGCAGACGGATACCGTGCGGGCGGTCCAGCTCGCCAAGGCCATGATCGAGGACGGGACGTACACCCGGTTGTTCTACAAGTGGAACCCCGCGGATGTAGTGATCCCGGACAAGATGGTCGCCGACTACCCCGGCATGCCGACCGCGCCTTCCGCCGGCGCCACGGCGTCGCCGGCCCCGTCCAAGAGCTCTTAGGAGGCCCACGATGTTTGACGGGCTTCGACGCGTGTGGGAGACGTTCTTCGACCTCGATCTCATCGGGCAGACCCTGCCCACGATGGTGCGGGTCGGCCTGCTCAACACACTGCTGCTGGCCGTGTTCGCCAGCGCGATCGGCGTCGTCGTCGGCGTCGTGATCGCGGCCGGACTGCTGTCGTCGAAGCGGGCGATCCGCCTGCCGTGCCGGATGTACGTCGACCTCCTGCGCGGGCTGCCGCACATCCTCACCGTGTACCTGATCGGCCAAGGCCTGCCGCTCGCCGGAATCACCCCGTTCGGTAAGAGCACGTACGGGTATGCCGCGCTGGCGATCGGCCTGCTCGAAGGGGCGTACATGGCCGAGATCTTCCGGGCCGGCTTCCAGAGCGTGGAGAAGGGACAGGTCGAGGCGGCCCGCAGCCTCGGCCTGTCCCACCTGGAGACCCTGCGTTTCGTCGTGTTCCCCACTGGGGGTCGCCGCGTGCTGCCGCCGCTGACCGGGCAGTTCATCTTGGTCATCAAGGGCACGGCGCTGGTGTACCTGCTCGGACTCACCGCCGGGCAGCGGGAGATGTTCGCCATCGCGCAGGACGCCGCCACCCTGCACGCGTCGTTGTCGCCGCTCGTCGCGGCCGGCCTGCTGTACCTGGCGATCACCGTACCGATGACATATGCCGTCAATGCCTGGGAACGACGGCTGCGGGACGGGCGGAAAGACAACCTGGCAACCATGGACCGGGCGCTCGCCCAGCAGGCGACGGGATGACCTCATGACGACACAGACCACACCGGAGGCCTGCACCGTGCACGGCAACTCGGTGACGTTCGACCACGTCAGCAAGAGCTTCGGCCGTACCGAAGTGCTGCACGACATCTGCCTGGAGATTCCCGGCGGCCGGACCACGTGCGTCGTCGGGCCGTCGGGCTCCGGCAAGTCGACGCTGCTGCGCTGCACCAACCGGCTCGAGGAGCCCACCGCCGGCCGCGTCCTCCTCGGCACCACCGAGGTGACGGACCGCGTCGCGAACATCGACGCGATCCGGGCGCGGGTCGGCATGGTCTTCCAGAACTTCAACCTGTTTCCGTACCGGACCGCCCTGGACAACATCACGCTCGCACTGCGGCGCGTCCGGAAACTGACGTCAGAAGAAGCGGTCGAGCGTGCCCGGACGCATCTCGCGTCGGTGGGCCTGGCCGGCTTCGAGCACCGGAGGCCCGGGCAGTTGTCCGGCGGCCAGCAGCAGCGGGTGGCGATCGCGCGCGCCCTCGCGATGGAGCCCGAGGTGATGCTCTTCGACGAGGCGACCTCGGCGCTCGACCCGGAACTGGTCAAGGGCGTGCTGTCAATCATGCGCGACCTCGCCGGGCAGGGCATGACGATGATCGTCGTGACGCACGAGATGCGCTTCGCGAAAGAGGCCGCGAGCCAGATCGTGTTCCTCGACGAGGGCCGGCTGATCGAGAAGGCCGACCCCGAGAAATTCTTCGGCGCACCGGAAAGCCCACGACTCAAGGCGTTTCTGAGCGCGGTCAGCTGAACCCCTCGGCAGAAGGGCGGTTCCCAATGTCCACTTCGACCCGTCTGCTCCACGCCGCGGCGCTCGGCGCGCTCGTCGTCGGGCTCGTCGCAACGCCAGCGGCGGCGCAGCACGGACCGGCGGGCGGTCCGTACGGCGACCGGGCCGGCATCGTCGATCGTCCGATCCCGACGGTCGGCTGCTTCCGGCGGCCATCTGCGACACCCGGCGCATCGGAGGAGCACACCATCGTCTCCGGCGGGCTCAACCGGTCGTACATCCTGCACCTTCCCACCGACTACCGGCCCGGCCGGCGGCTGCCGGTGGTCATGGCATTCCACGGCCGCAAGGGCAGCGGCACGCAGATCGAGGGATTCACCGGCATCTCGGCGCTGCCCGCCATCGCCGTGTACCCGCAAGGCCTGCCCGGAGCTGAGGACAAGACCGCCTGGCAGGGAGCGCCCTACGCGTCGTCCGCCGACGACGTGCTGTTCGTCAGCGACCTGCTCACCGAGTTGCAGCGCACGCTGTGCGTGGATCCCGCCCGGATCTACGTCACCGGCAAGTCCAACGGCGGGGGCTTCGCCGGCGTCCTGGCTTGCCGTCTCTCCCGCCGGATCGCCGCCACCGCACCCGTGGCGGGAGCCTTCTACGCGGGCGGCGAGGCCGGCTGCGACCCGCGGCGGGCCGTGCCCATCCTGGACTTCCACGGCACCGCCGACTCCATCGTCAACTACGAGGGTGAACCCGACAACGGCCTCCCCGCGCTGTCCGACTGGCTCAGCGCATGGGCGGAGCGCGACGGCTGCGACAACGAACCGGAAACGATCTTCGCGAAGGACGACGTGACGGCCTTCGAGTGGACCGGCTGCCGGGGGAACGCCACGGTAGTGCACTACCGCATCACGGGCGGCGGCCACACCTGGCCGGGCGAGCTGGCCGACAGCGGACCCGGGCACGTCACCCAGACCATCTCGGCAACCGAGGTGATGTGGCGCTTCTTCCTGGACCACCCGCTATGCCGCGGGTAAGACATGCGAGGGCGGTGCCTTCGGCCGGTCGATCACCGGGCGGGTGAGTCGGCCCTGGTTGTCGAGGGTGGCCGCGTATGTGACCGGGGCTGTCGCCTGGGGTTGGGCCGGCTCGAACGCGGTGACCTGAATGGAACGTTTTGTGGATCCAGTGTCCCGCTGATTGTCGGTCTGTTCCTTGTCGCGGTCTGGATGCCGCTGAGCAGCAAGGTTGCGCCGGTCTGATCCGGATCGGTGAGAGTGAGCCGCATGGCGAGCGTGCGGGCGTTGATCCGGGAGAGGTCGATTTGCTGCCAGCGCTTGCGCTTCCAGCAATGGGCGGTCCGTCAAGGCGCTCGACTGATCCTGCTCGACGTAGCACTTCTTATCCATAGGTTCGGGGTCCGCGTCCCCAGCGGCCCACGAGTGGATGGGTGGATTCTGTCCGCGGAGTGCGTGGACCGGGTCCACTCGTCATGTCTGCTCCGGGTGCCCGAGCCCCCGGACGCCCTGCGGTGCGGTGGGCGCGGTTCGCGCCGTGACGGGTTCGGCCCACGGAATCTGGCCTGGGGTGGCAGTCGTGTGCTGAGGCGCCGTAGGCCGCGGTTGGGGTTGCCAGCTAACACCTTAACGTTCGGCTGGGGTCGGAGCGGCTGGCGGCGGCTCGATCGGGCGGTCGAATTTCCGCTCGGATCCACTAGAGACAGAGCGCGTCCGGAATCGTACTCTGTGTGAGCCGAGTCGAATGATCATCGGGCTTGCTGCCGTCGCCTTCCCAGCCTGCGTCGTGGAAGCGGCGGCACTGGCGCACGGGGGGAAGGCAACTGCCGATGCTATCGAGCAACCGGAGAATTCACCGCGTCCTTCCTCGCTGGAGGCGGACAGCTGTCGCGGTCCTCGCGGTCCTGGCTGGACCGTCCATGATCGGCCTAATGTCAGCGCAGAGTGTCTCTGCCGCGGCGAAAAGCGGTCCGTTTCCCGATCCCGCGCCGCTAGCGCGGGTCTCGCTCACCAAGGACAAGGTCGCCCGGGCGGTTGAGACTCCCAAGCCGTACGCCCGCTTTGACCCCGCGGACCACGCCACGCTTCCAGCAGCGCAAAGTGCGACGGTGGTGCTGACGCCCCCGACCGTCTCGCGGAGCGCGCCCGCCGCACGGGTCTGGACTCGGGCCGGCAACGGCCCCGTCTCGCTATCGCGGGTCGGCTCCGGCATCGGGCCAGAGCAGGTGCGGGTGAGCACCGTGGACCAGCAGACGGCTCAGGCGGCTGGCGTACGCGGGGCCATGTTCAGTCTGCGCGGCATAGTGGGTGCGGGCAGCGTCGATGTGCGCGTGGACGACTCGGCATTCCGCAACGCTTACGGTGGCGCTTTCGCGTCCCGGCTTCGCCTGGTGCAGTTGCCCGCCTGTGCGACGACGACCCCGCGGTTGGCGCGGTGCCAGACGCAGACGCCGCTGCGTACTTCAGCGGGTACGCCGCTATGGGCTGAGGTGTCGCTCGCGGCGGAGGCCACATCGGGTGCGCTGGTGTTGGCGGCGGCCGCGGATGCGAGCGGCCCTGCTGGTGACTACTCGGCGACCAGCCTGTCCCCAGGTGGCACTTGGTCGGTCGGCGGCAACACGGGTGCGTTCACCTACTCCTACCCGATCTCCGCGCCGGCCCCGATCGCGGGCGTTGCGCCGGGCGTCAGTCTCTCCTACAACTCGGCGACCCAGGACACCCGGACCGAGGCTACCAACGACCAGTCGACGTGGCTGGGCGACGGGTGGTCGTCTGGGGATAACTTCATCGAGCGTACGTACCGGCGGTGCACCGATATCTCAGGCTCGGGGGCGCCGGCAAACGGCGGCGACGTGTGCTGGGCCGGTCAGATCCTGACCCTGTCGCTGAACGGCCAGTCGACGCAGATCGTGTACGACGACACCAGTAAAGCGTTCCGGCCGGTGGCCGACAACTCCACCACCAAGATCGAGAAGTTGACGAACGCCACGAACGGCACGACGAACCACGAGTACTTCCGGGTCACCGAGAACGGCACGCAGTACTATTTCGGCCTGAACCGGCTGCCCGGCTGGACATCGAACGGCCAAGAGACGAAATCGGCGTGGACCATTCCGGTGTACCGGGCGCATGCGGCGGTGACCGAATGCCCGGACGGGTCGTTTGCCGACACCGCCTGCATCCTAGGATACCGATTCAACCTCGACTACGTCGTGGACCCAAGCGGGAACGCGATGGCGTACTACTACTCGCCGGAGACCGGCTACTACGGCGCGGATATGAAGAACACCGCCGTGTCGTACACGCGGGGCGGGACGCTCGAGCGCATCGACTACGGCATGACCACGTCGTCAATCTTTGCGGCGCCCGCACCGGAGCAGATCGTTTTCCGTACCGACGAGCGGTGCATCGCGGATCAGCCGTCCGGTAACACCTGCGCCGACGGCCAGTTCAGCGTCGCGCATCCCGAGTACTGGCCGGACGTGCCGGTGGACCTCAACTGCACCAGCGGGTCGACGGACTGCACCACGCACGGGCCGACCTTCTGGTCGCGCCGCCGGTTGACCTCGATCGTTACGCAGGTGCAGGTGGCTGGTGCGACCAAGCAGTTGGACCGCTACGACCTCACCCAGACCTTCCCCGACGGTGGCGACCACGCGCCGAGTCTGTGGCTGGATTCGATCGAGCACACCGGCGTGGACAGGCTCGGTGGCGCCACCGCCGACGTGGACACCCCGGCCGTGACGTTCTTTCCTCGGCAGATCGCGAACCGGGTCGGCACGTTGCCGGGACTGCCCAGGATGTTCCACAACAGGATCGAGACGGTGGTCTCCGAGACGGGCGCGGAGACCACCGTGGTGTACGACACGCCGGACTGTTCCGGAGTGCCGGCCAGCGATCTGAACGACGACCAGGACACGGCCGCGCAGGCGTTCGCATCGACCAACGTCACCGGATGTTTCCCGGTGTACTGGACTCCTGAGGCGCAGCCGCGGCCGTTGATGGACTGGTTCTACACGCATCCGGTCGTATCTGTGACCACGAGGGACCCGAGCAACCACTACCAGGACGGCACCGTTCCGAAACTGGTCACGAACTACGCCTACCGGGGAAGGCCCGGCTGGCACTACGACGACAACGAGGTCGTCAAGGCCGAGAACCGCACCTGGGGACAGTTCCGGGGCTATCCCGAAGTGGATATCACTACCGGTGACACCAGCGTGTTCCACTACACCAACCAGGCGCAGGTGAACGACCAGCAGACGCTAACCAAGACCTACTACTTGCTGGGCATGGACGGCGACACGTTACCGGGCGGCAAGACGCGCAGCGTTACGGCGGTGACCAGCCAGGACGGCACTGTGTCGGTCGCCGACAACGACGCGTACGCCGGCCAGTTGTTTGAGTCTGACGTGTACACCGGGGTGGGCGGCACGATCGACACGGCGACGGTCACGGTGCCGACCCTGATCGGTCCGACCGCCTCCCGGGAGCGCAGCGGCCTGCCGCCGCTGACTGCGCAGATGGTCCGGACCGCCAAAAGCCTCACCCGGCAGAAGGTGTCCTACGGCTGGCGTAAGACCGAAGTCGACGCCTTCTACAACACCACGCTCCAGCAGAGCACCACGGGCCTTGCGGTGCAGGCCGTCGACCGCAGCGAGGTGGGCGCCGACGGCAATGTTGCCAACTGCACCTTCACTCGCTACCTCGACGGCAGCAACATGCTGGTGGTTACGGCCGAGCTGATCACCACCAACCAGGACTGCGCGGAGGCCAACGCAACGCCGTCTGGCAAGATCATCTCCGACGTGCGGACATCGTTCGACGGCAACGCGTTCGCATACAACGGCGACGGCCAGGCCAACCCCGCCCGACCGACCAGTGGCAACCCCACCGTCGTCCAGAACGCTACCGCGGCCACCGGGACTACGGTGAACACGTTCCTCACCGTGACCGCGACGGCGTACGACAGCTACGGCCGGGTGACTTCGTCGATCCGTACGCCGAACTCGAAAGCGGCGGACGGGACAACCAGCCTCGCGCAGGCTGTGTACATCAAACGCTCGCCGGCCTCCGGTGCGCTGCCGACCAGC
>Ga0307513_10004689_pt1 | contig 18181 bp, 23 predicted proteins | sample 15_EM_MG_FD_202174 | JGI IMG/M metagenome (GOLD analysis project Ga0307513, IMG submission 202174) | Populus trichocarpa ectomycorrhiza microbial communities from riparian zone in the Pacific Northwest, United States - 15_EM | ecosystem: Host-associated > Plants > Roots > Unclassified | place... | reverse complement strand
GGTAGATATACCAGCTTGAGCCTTGCTGCTCGATCCCTCTCATGGTACCGTTAGGCCGGTCAGTGCTTGAGAGAGGTAGCAATCCCAAGCTATCCCCTTTTCAAACTAATATTGAAAGGTCCCATATCCAGACGTGATTTCTTGCCATTATTCTTAGACAGATACAATGTGGCTTTGTTCGTTTTGAAAACTGCAGGTATTCAAGTGCGATTTGGGAGTGGGTATTACGTGGTTTCGAGTGAATTTCCGCGCAACACAGACGACGTGACTAAGGTACTGCCAAATGGGGGTTCCTGGCATGGTCGATCGACGATTAAGTATGGTGGTCGCATTGGAGCCGACGAAATGCAGCTGTTCGAATATTCGCCACAGAACCTACGCCACCGAAGAGTTGACCGTTTATGTGTTTAGGTCCAAGATCGCGAGACACAACTTCACCCTCTCCACAACTCAGCTCGAACCACACATGGCCGGTCGGACATTCGTTCCTATGTACAAACAACCGTTCAGGCTTGAAGAAGCTATCAAAATGGAAATACCCACTCTCACAGCAGGTACGCTACGAAGAACGTCATCAAGTTGACAGTTCATTGATGATTTGAACGACCGGGGTTTCGACATAGAGATTTCCCGCCTCCAAGGGTCAATAAAGCTCCTCAATGAAACTCAGGTGCAGCTTCAGGCGGAAATCGACGCAAACTCAAGCCCCGATCCGGACTTTGTGGAAGCGTTTGAAGATAATAAACTTACTATGTAGGCGTATCATATAGGTAGGAGTAGCTCTAACAGAGCCGTCCCAGTGCCTCGCAAGAGGAGCGAATCTACATCATCTGTCTCGCACTCGAAGAGCAAGGGGTTCCAGCGTTATCGAATCCTCACTATGGGACACTCTTCAAGCCTCTTGGACATCATACTCGTGATCCACACCTCCCCGCAAGCACCCACGCCGTGGATGGAGGCATCGATATATAATCATTGAATGAGCATTGTCAACCCCTACGGACAGACTTAGTTGTAACATCCACTCGTATCCCGCCAGTAATCAACCTTGCCTTTGACTTTGGAGTGATTACAACTTCCTACCGTTTGTTTCTGCTAAAAACAAGATTGCGACTGAGTCTGGTGCGAGAGGGGAGAGCAAATGATTCAGGTCTATTGTGAGAGTACAACATGAAAAACGTGGAGCAACTTGAATGGGGAGTACGATTTCAGAGAATTCGGTTTGCAGAGATCAATCAAAAAACCCAGGTGTCCCACGATAAACAAACAGATTATTGTTGAGGACACGTTACCCTACTGATGAGAGCCGACTAAATTTTGAGTGTGGAGTAAATAGTTAGACTGAATAGAGCTCAACGCGTGCTTTGGCTGTCGAGTTGAGTTTCATTATGATCATTTCCTGCACAGGCAGAAATTCCCATCCAAGATTGTCGATATGAAGAGGGCCTTGTCATTGCCACCCATCCTCAAGCCCAGATTCCCCCATCGATGGTGGTCATATAGAGATTGAAATACGGATTGCTTATGCCCATAGTTCCACTATTCCGATCGAGCTCGGAAACGTGACTATAGGGGTGTGTGCGGAGTGCTACTCCAGGTGCTGTGTTAGGAATGGAAGACGACCAGCTAGTGAAGGAGTGGGGTGGAGGCGAACCAAATACGAAATTTGGTAGCTCCGATTGCACGGGCAAATCAGAGATGGGGATAGGATTCTCTCGTGACAAGCCAGACGAGGTGAGGTGAATAGTAGACGGCGGCCTGCAGAAGCCAGCTACGCCCCATACACCGAGGGTGCCCTCCGTTGAGCGTGCATGTGCTGGTGGGTAATGGCAATGGGCAGGCCCTCGGTACCCATCATCAATTTCGGGGGATCCAAAGACGATATTATTTTCGCAAGGGGTAGGCACAAAGCCAGAGGAGGGAAGGGAACTCAAGGGCGTCGTGAAAGATTTGATGTGGCCTGGAGGTGAGGCTGTTGGAAGTGAAGCTGTTGGAAGTGAAGCTGTTGCACCCGAGTCAAGATCCTCTACCGAAGGTGAAGTAGAATTGGAGGACGATTGAGATTTCTCAGATAGAGGAGATAGGCAACGAGGTTCTGGTATCCCCAAGGTGTCTGTATCCCAGCCATCCACCAAGGGCTTCGACCCTACACTTCGGAACGCTTCCTCGAAGGTATTGAGCGCTATGGAATGCTCATCTGGGGTGACATATTCCTCTAGTAACTCGGCTTTGCGATGAATTTTCGTGAGTTCGAGTTGCCAATAATCCGGATAACGGATCCATCCATGTTCTCCTTCGACAGCCTGTGGGACCCAGAGAGGAAAGTTCTGTAGTATAGATATCTCAAGTTGGCGGATAAGCGGGTTGTCAAGCTCGATCCAAGACGACCTATGACTCAAACTATGCGTTTAAATCGCAAGCAGACAAGGAAGGACACATACCATCCGCGATAACTTTCGTCTTGAACGAATTTGCGAGCGATGCACATAGCAAGGCTGTAAAGCGTCCAGCATCTCCACGGGATGTAATCAAGGCTTCGGTTGGTCTTGGAGTGCTCGGTCCAGACTTGATCCAAAGCTGCTGTCATAGCGTGAGCATTGTTATCTTCTGTAATTCTATGTAGGAGCCACAGCCCGTAAATCGCAGGGCCAGGTTCGACCTTGACACCAACATGAAAGGCCACGGCCTTGGACACGAACTCATCACTGCAGGAGGCAGGAAGAAAATTTAGTTATCACCACAGACAGCAAAGAAGCTCAGTCATCACCTTTTCAAATTGGATCTGACAAAAATGAATTGAAGGGCAAATGTGGCACACCAACCACTCATACAAAAAGTCCTCCACCTCCAACCCGAGAACATGTTACCCTTGACACAAAAGTTTAATTGAGCGAGTCGATTGTCGAGCGAAGGGCGCCCATTGTGGGAGGCCCTGACCTATCGCCGTCAGTCAGTCTCCCTGGTTTACCAAGAAATGCGATGCGGTGAATAGCGAGAGACAGTTATAGCTCACACTGGTACTCGTACGTGGTATCATGGTGGAAGGAGATATTTGCGCAAAGGCAATCGGGTATATCCACGCCACCGATGTTTCGTGCAAGGGCTCAGGGACTCTGGAATACCGTAGAATAAGCTTTATAGGCTGAGTTACGCGGGAAAATTCGCGTCTCGGATTGAGGGAAGGTGGCGGAGGCCAACCTGGAAGAACATGGGGCGTGGCAGGTTGTGCCATCCTCGATGACAGGCCTTTGCCTCGCGCCGGATCATGCTGTAGATTTTAACTGAATAATCACATTAGATGAATTATGGTAGAGGAAAGTTTGGCGGGTTGTCTGTTCCAGTCCAGAACGTGCGATAGCACACAAGTCGATGACTAGAGCACTATGATGTCGTAGGAGAACATGTCCTTATTTCAGGTCAGCTCTCCTATTCTCGTGGGTCATCTGAAAAGCCCAAGAGCGGACCAATGCCTTGAATAGAAATTGAGGCTCTGAAGACCCGACCTGGCGCGCTACGCGGAGCATTGCTGGATAGGAGGTATCCTCCCGCTCCAGCCCACTGAACCAAGAGTGCATACAAGTAGTGCTTGTGCACCGATCCAGCTCGCGAAGACGTACACCCACACAGACCAACCCTTCATCGCCCTTACTTCCGCCGCATACGTACTAACGGTGCTAAGGCACCCACAAAATCCGTCCACAATGCCTTGAACGACCGCCATTTGAGTGTAATTGAGCCCTGGGTAGGCGCATCTCAGAGAATACATCCCGCCAATTATTGCAGTAGCGAGCATGTTTGATATGAATGTTCCCAGAGGGAAGTATGCGATGCGGAGATTAAGTAGGACACCCAGAAGGTGGCGTGTCCAAGTCCCGAAGATGGAGAATGCCATAGGTCCAAGGATGGCGACGCGTTGGTGCGGTTGGACGATTCCAAATGCAACGTATGTGAAGATAAATAGTATCCAAGATATGACCAATCCCGGGGCTCGTATAGCCCAGCCAGGAGAGGGGATAAACGTAGGTCGCGCCGTCGTCGTGAGCCAGAATCCGAAGGTGAGAAATCCCATAGATATAGCTTGAGTGAAGATAAGGCGACTGAGGCCGTCCAACAACTATGATAGGACTTTGGAACACAGGAAGGACGAGAACAATTGCACTCACGATGTGCCAGTGCGAACGACCAGCAGGAGCGCCAACCCAGGCAAGGAAAACGTCTAATTGCCAACTTGAGAAGGTTGTCAAGGACCCGCAGAAACCTAAAGGCGACGATTGCTTCCTCCAACCAATCGGATGTTCACGTTAAGGCGTACCAGTGGTCATAGCGAGATATAATGGGTCATAACTATGTGAAAAATACATTTTAGTTTCGGAATATCGCTCGCTAGTCCGCTCTCGACTCACAACTTCGTGAGTGTAACCTTCTGACCGAGTGCGGCACCCATAGCAAGGCATCCTAAGCCCTGTACCCATGCAAGAGAGAAGATTGCAGCATTGGGATAACTATCTAGGTGTTCGATACCGAGCCTGGCAAGTAACCCGAGAATCGTGCCAGGAATAAGCAACGTCAGAGCCTCCAACGACGTTGGAGAGGTGTAGGAAGGCCGGCGGGGGGGTGAGGTTGGTGTGACTTGAGCAAGGTCTGGTTCGGTCTCGAGCTCGATGGGTGTCTCATGCGAGGAGGCGGACATACAATCCGCATCAACAAGCTGTTCAGGTTCAAGACGTCGGTGTCGCTGCGAGTCGGCTTACATCCGTGCGAAAGTCTTACCAGCATGTGTGACAGTTGATATAACTTAGAGGTATATGCGAGATTTCAAAACGAGAATTAATGGAAATATTCTTTTCTATTGAACGGGTGATAAGACAGGAAGGGAGTGTTCGCAGTTTTAGCATCAGCCTTGTGATTCCAGGGCTGAAGTACCCGCCAGGCGCCACGAGGAGGCAACTGCAGGATCCAGGGGATTGATCCATGCCCGGCAAATGTCGGTGGTGATTGTTGGAGGTGGACGTCCTAAGGCGTGCATGGCGAAGTGGAAGAAGCCGTGCTGTTGAGGTTGAGATAAGGTTGTATCTTGAGGCACACTGAGCGTCAAACAACCATCACGTCAGTGAGCGGTCGGCGATAGGCAGAGTAGCGGACACACCTCACGGGTTCATGACGATCGGTTGGTAATCCATATAGAAGGGAGATGCAAAGTGTTCATGTTTGGCTGACTTTCTTACCTTGGTTATGGCTGGGCCCTCGTAAGGGACTTTCTGGAGAATGGTGTCAGCCATAACAATGACAAACCGCGGTGGACTCACTAAGTTTGTAAGGGCAGTAGTCTGTACAGGTTTGGCTAGGGGATTGTGTGTGCATATCCCCCCTTTTGAGGGGCGAGAGGTCAGTCCCCTGTGTCCTCAAGGTCCACTACTTGCGTCCTCTCGTGGAACAACTAGCATGGGGTCGGTGGATGTCAGAAGAGTATTAGATCGAAGAAAGGTGGTAAGCACTCACATCTTGATTGGGGCCCACGAGCTGTACACCAGTTCCTGGCCCCACCCCTTGTACGCTTGTGTACGGGCCCGTGGGATGGGGCTTCGCAAAAGCGAGAAGAAAATAATAATCATCATTTATCAAGTCATATTTTTGTTGTCTTCAACAAAGAAGGTGAGCTTGAGGTTCGAGAGCTAAGGGTGTTTGAAGAATAGACCAGAAGGACAGGAATAAATAAATAGTAAACAAGCAAAGCTCGAGTTGGAGATTCTTTGTGGCCAGGAGTCGGGCTGGGCTTTCAGGTGTCCTGGAGGTGGCGACACGTACATCGATGGACACGTACATCGATGGCCATGGTGCGTGCTGTTGGATTTATGGCGCGTGCTGGTAGCCGAAACGGTGCGGTTGTGTGCCAGTCTGCCGCGAGTCTTGTGGACGCTGCTAAATGCTAGACAAACCATTCGTTCAGCTCAAGGGGCGCATATACCATCAGCCTTGCCATCCTCAACGATGATGAGCCATATTACAATACTCTGAGCCTTGAATCGTGTTGGCTCCGACAGTTCGTTGCGGCTGTCATCCTCGACGTGTTGAAAAGGGAGAGGTGAGGGATCGTGTAGTTGGGTGGGAGGGCGAAGTAGGAGGCAATTTGTGGCCGGTGCCAAACAGGTGAGCCTTTATAGGCAACAGGAGCCTGGCCAGATGCCACATCACATCACGTGATTGGTTCGACCAGACTGGCACCACGTGCAGAGTTCACATATAATTCCATATTTACGCCTATAAATCTCAAAGTATGTGTAATCGGAGCGCCAAGAAAGTTAACCTCGGAAAAGCATTCAAATCTCGATGTTCTCGAGATTTGTCCCAAGACGTGGAAGTCGCAAATATACATCGATGCCTGGAACAAAGTAGTGAGTAAGGACAAGTAAGCAATATAACAGTTCAATTGCGTCCATGAAACGCGTGATAGGAAAACGAAAAGCGCGCGACTCACCCCATCCATCCAAAGAAATCAAATCCAACGAACCCCCGAAATATCTCGCATATATATTACCCAGTGGTAATCCCAATCCCATCCGGTTCATGCCGTTTTCTTCCTTATTTGACCAGTTGGCACCATGAGATTGGCTTCTCTGCTGCTCAAGCTGCTGCTGCTGTCCAGCCTTCCAACGTGTCATCTGATCAGCAATGGTAATGGGAAACCCATCCGCAGTCATTCGGTGTAGTGCGCTCAAACGGTCTTCGTTCATTCGGGCTGCATTGCGCAAGTGGGAGAATGAGAAGAGGTTTGAGGGATGCTGATTTTCTGGAAGTACGAGACCACCACCTAAAAGTGACGTTATGGATTGCCGTGGGTTCGTCAGATTGAGGTAAATGGGCCGACCTTGGTCTGAAATCCGAACATTGACATTGTTCTCATCCGCCGCGATAGTCGCCGTGATCACTCCCGGTACACGTTCAGGGTCAGCCTTCATCCGCAATGCGGTCATACGGATTGCCTACAGTCCAGAACATCAGGAGTCGGACACGGGTACCTTAGACGGTACGGACATTTTTAAGAAGTTCGAAGATGATGTACTCAAGGTGCTCCTTGATATAAGGGAACCTGGCATCTAAATGGCCATCAACGGTGATATCTGGCCAGATACCTGTGCCCCTCAAAGCTGGTTCCTCCAACCTCCTTAGCCCGTACATTCCCTCCTCGGTTTTGAGATATCGAATACACTTGTCGATACTGTCCTTGACACTGAGGTTTGTATAGATGATACCCACGTGTTTGGGAGCGTCCGGATCGTCATTGCCTTGGCTCTGTTCGCATAACCCTTGAGTGAGGGCAACATGATGCTCTACCAGTACTCGACGTGATATACGGGAGATGAGCATGCGCCGCATGAAGGAGTCGAGTTCGTCCGGAGCGAGATGTGGTGAGGAAATTGAGAGCGCAAGAGAAAGTTGGGGGATCATGGGGAGACTGCGAGAAACGAGGATGAGATCGGGGAACGAGAGCAGAGAATACTGGTACTCACTGTTCTTTGAGAATATCGCTAAGGAATTGACAAAATTTCTTGTTCTCTTCCATATTATGAATCTCAGGATAGCTCCGAAACCTGTCGAGGTCGATTTAGAATGGTGGATTTCAAGCTCCCTCATCCCCACTTACCTTTCAAAGGCCGACCAATACGCCTGACATGTGGTGAGTGCTCTGTAACACAACCATTGATCGCACGGACCTCATACACCCCCCACATATTCTCCTCAGTAACGACTACATAAGGCAGGGATTGTAGGTCCCGTATTCGGTGCGCCATTCTGTTGGGAATTCAGGGTCTGACTCGGTGGTGGTAGTCCATTCCTACCGAACGGGGAGCTCGGTCCTGACGTAGTTGGCAGTCTAAATCATGACAATTAGAAGGAGTATTAAGAAACAACTGATTTCCCCCCACCTTGATGAGACGCTCCTCGTTCATCGCTCGGCCGTAGAAAACCTGAGGAAATAGTTGATAAGGACGAGAACCGGGGTTCCAAAGGCTCCACAAACCAGCTGACGCAGAGAAAGCTTGTTAGCCTTGCGTGCAGCGTACAGCTCGAGCTGGCGATTTGTGTAAAAATGGAGACCAGTCGAGGTTGCACCAGAGATAGAGATGGCTCGTCGCTGGACTGTAGGGGAAAGACCAATCATGATAGACCTGTGTGGGGGTATCTTGAAGACATGTTGTGACATGCGAGCAGCATGCCCTGGGCTTCGCCACTGATTAGGGAGTGAGGAGAGCGATTCAAGGAAGACATCGAGGCTGGAATGTGGGGCGGAAGAGGAGGCGGTTGCGGGAATAGATCAAAGGGTGGCACCTGATGCATGAACTACTCAGGAGAATATATTATATCCTCCCTTCGAAATTTTGCGGATTATTCTCTTCCACGCATCATGTGACCCTGTGTACTCGAACCTGGAACCGACCTTTCTGGTCGAAAAAAGGACGGTCACACAGTAGACACGTCGACTGAGAGGACTATTACGACCTTCACAGCCCACATCTCTTGCTCGCCGCCCCAGTCATGGACCACATAGCCAGCATCAACGTTGCTGGTGGGTTGTGGTTGACCACGTTTTCCGTCGAATGGAACCTGGCTAATGTCAATCTCACTGTCTTCTAGTCCGCATCAGACCACCGGATGAATGGGAGCAGTCTCGTCTCCCCGACCCTCTCGAGAACATCCGCCCATTCCATGGTGACGGCCATCTGACCGTCGCAGCCAAACCAATATGCCCGGGTCAACTGCGAAACATCGTTAAATTCGAAGAGGATGGCTGCCTTATATTCGACCCTATGGATCAGGAGACCGAGCAAAGGTTTCGTACCAAGGGCTATTATCCACCTGGAACCTATCGCTACAAGCACAAGAAGTATCAATACGACTATGTCTTTGGTCCTCAGGCGACTCAACTAGAGGTCTTTGAGAAGACTACAAAGCCTCTTCTCGATGGAGTTCTAGATGGCTACAACGCGACCGTCTTTGCATACGGTGTAAGTAATCAACTGTCGTGATGTGCATGGCGCCTCTCAACCGGCTGCAGGCTACTGGGTGCGGCAAAACCCACACAATCAGTGGTACCGAGGACGATCCAGGTGTCATCTACGCCACCATGGCGGAGCTCTTCCAACGCATCGAAGAACGACGCGCCGACTACGTGGTGGACGTGTCATTATCCTTCCTCGAGATATATAACGAAGAAATTCGCGATCTACTTGCAACCCCAGACGCATATCGACCTAAAGGGGGTTTGGCCATGCGCGAAGACGACAAGAGGCGTATCGTTGTGGCTGGCCTGGTCGAGGTCATACCCAAGAGTGCCGAAGAAGTGAAAGCTGTTGTCATGGCCGGCAACGAACGACGCACTCAATCTCCAACTCACGCAAATGCCACATCCTCCCGCTCACATGCCATCCTTCAAATCAACGTCACTCAAAGCCCACGTCTAGCTGAAGTGACCGAAGAACGTACCATGGCCACCCTTTCCATTATCGACTTGGCCGGTAGCGAACGCGCGAGTGCAACGAAAAACATGGGCAAGCGCATGGTCGAGGGCGCTAATATCAACAAGTCTCTTCTCGCTCTTGGAAATTGTATCAACGCCTTGTGCGAGGCTCGGGGCCGCGCACACATCCCCTACCGCAACTCGAAGCTTACGCGCCTCCTCAAGTTCTCCCTCGGCGGTAACTGCAGAACAGTCATGATAGTCTGTGTAGCACCTACGTCGCGCCACCTCGAGGACACGGGGAACACCCTAGCGTACGCCAATCGGGCTAAAGAGATAAAGACTAAGGTCTCGAAGAACGTTATGGACGTTGATCGGCATGTCGGCCAGTACCTCGAGGCTATCTCCAGGCTTAGTGAAGAAGTTCGTGAGCTCAAAGCGAAGCTTGCTGGCGAAATGGCAGTGGAGAACGAGGCGGTCAAGAGGCGCAAGACTAATGCACTCAAAGGTGTGGAAGCCATCAGGGCAGAGATGCGCGGTTTCCTCGAGAAGGGCCGTGAGACTATCTGTGTTGGTGCGACTGCAGCTGGTGGCATTGTTGGCTCACAAGCGAAGCTCGAGTATGTCAACATGAGGCTGAAGGAGCTCGACCAGATGCCGCAACGCACGCCCGAGTTAGAGACGGAGAAGGAACTATTGGTATCCCTTGCTGACGCTGAGGAGCGGCGTTTGCAAAAGGAAAGTGCCATATTGGCTAAGGCGGCGAATGCGGAGGCGGTGTGCACCAATAATATCCGAGTCGCGCAGAGGAGGAAGAGTGATGAGTGGGACGAGTGTGCTACGGAGATGTTGCGACTTGAAGGTGCCGCTACCTTGGCGGAGATGCGAGCCATTCGCGCGGAGTCTGAACGGGATGCTCTGCGACAGGTGGCTGGAGCCCAGGCTGAAGCCATCACCCAACTTGTAGGGGCATTGGTGAGGACGAACACGAAGGTTTTGGACGAGGCAAACTCTCTGGAAGCGGATGGTGCGGATGTCAGGGGTGTTGCCAAGAGTCTGCAAAAACTCGCCGGGCTCAATAACAAGACACTCATTCAGATCAGTGGCGAGTCATCAAAAGCTTGCGTTGCAGGTGGTTCATCTGGCCTGTCGAGCTTAGCTGGTCAACTTTCCCGAGTTCCCCAGACCGTCCCTGAACGAATTCAACCAAAGCAGCGAACATCAACGGTTAGTGTACGTCCACGACTCTCAGGAGGTAGATCATCAAGTGGAAGACGTAGTTCATTTGGTGGACTCGGTGGACTCGGCTCACCCAGACGAAATGGGAAGACCCCTCGCAAGCCCGCTTCTGCCCTTCGTCAGACACTATCGTTCGGTCCTCGCAAGCCGGCAGACAAAAAATCCTTGCGATGGAAGGACGAAGCGGGAGAAGGATCCCTCGATGACGCTGGTATTGCGAAAGCACTTGCAGCAACAGCAACGAGCAGTGGTAACACTTCCACCTCGACCAGTGGTGAAGGCAGTAGCAGCCGGCTTCTGACACCATCCGAGAGCGACGATTGGGAAGATGAAATTGCCGTCGACAGCTACCTGAATGGCAGTATCTCCGACTGGAGTCAAAACTCGTTCGGAAAGGTGAAAGCGAGTAGGGTCTTTGGCACTCTCAGTGCCAAACCATCCGCCCTTGGTAGTCTCTCAGAGCATGGAGAGACCACTGGTCGTATATCGTCCTCCAAACTTCCCGCTCTCTCCCGCTCTCCCCTGGCAGGGCACAATGGCGCTCGACGCGCCCCCAGCCCAGCAAACAGCACTGCTAGCACTGCTAAAGGCTCCAACTCGTCCGCCAACATACTTCGTCTCTCTTCCTCCAAGAGTAGGCGCAATTCGGGCATTGGTGTGCGAAAAGAAAAGTCGGGCCGTCGGCGATCAAGCTTGATCCCTCAGCTTTCACCTCCTGAGGGTGCGAAGGGATCGTACAGACGACCTAGCGATCCAGAACGGAAAACCAAGGTGTCACTGACACCTATGAAGGTTAAAACGAAAAAGATATCGCTGATGAGCGCACTTAGACCCTCGACGCTTAGAGGAACTGGGTCAGCGTTGTTCTCGGACCATGCGTCAACGACTGGAAGCAGCGCAATTGGTGAGTCGGCTTCGAGCGTAAGTTTAGGGCCTGCGAGTGGTAAACGGCTATTGCCTTCGTGGAAGTAGATATTGTGGAGTGACGGATCTCTTTCGTTGTATGAGTTACGGTCAGCTTCTCGTCCTCAGAGTTCGGCAATTGTACTTGCGTTGTGATTATATCTATTAATTATGTCTACCGCACACTTTCCTACTTTCATATACCGTCACTAAGACTCCGTAAAGAGAACAAAGCTCCACAGGTTGAACCATCGGGCAAAAAGCACATTTAATCATGACCTTTACAACTAGAAATCTCTATTATCTTCGCATCTCGAGGACTACGGTATTGCCCTTCTACTTGTATTTGGATCAGCAACACGTCAATTGGATGTCCGATACGGTTCTCCAATGCGTTTTACGTGATCTGCATCCTCTGTAGGTGATACGTTTATGGCATAGGAAGGGCGTCATCTTATATGCCGGAAGAATAGGCCCTAAGCTCGCCCTGGAGGGAGAACTCGCCTCCAGCTCAAAGACTCCAATAGCGACAGTGGAAGTGGAGCGCGGAGGTGAGTTACACAGCTATGGCACAGCTCCATATACTAATGCGAACGCCCTTCAGATGGATATCAATTCGCCTACTTCTTTCGCAAAATGGAAACTCATTCGGTTCTGATCAAAGTCAGTCGTTCACCACACTTCATATGAAGCTTCGCTGACTAAGAATGCTCAGGAGAGAAATTTTGGCTTGGTTTCAAGGAGGCAACACATCGAACAACCGTCCGTCCCTCCACAATCGTCGCCTCCAGCACGAAAGGCGCATATTGGAAGACTGGGTCAAAAACGAAAAAGAGACGAAGAAAGTATTGAAATGGAGACGTCTGCCCCTGGCTCGCCCGCCCTTTCTGCCTCACGGCGTTCGAATCGAGCGTCCCGTTCGGCACAGATGGTTTACGTCGAGGATAGCGACGAAGACGTTTCAGATGCAAGGGGAGTTGACGACGATGACTATGACCCTTCTGGTGATCCTCAAATCGCCGCTGAAGATCCACTTATCGAGATAGACAACGACTTCCTAGGCGAGGTGTGTATGGAAGCAAATGAAACACAAGTCAAGGCCGAACCAGAGGAACCTATCCTACCCTCAGCGCCTGCGCCTAAGACGATTGATCAAATAATCGAAGAAGATTTCGAGGACAAACCAAAGATGGTTTCTCTTTCTTATTTAGGCTTCGAGATCCCCGGAAGGTATCTTTGCGTCATCGTAGAGCCGTATCCACCACTTCCCAAAGACGCACTCCACCGTGCAAAGACCCTAGAGCCTCCCGATGTCCGATTTCGTGCTCCGTCTGCGGTTCCTCGGCTAAAGGAATCTAGCACCACAACAAGTCCTCTTCTAGCCTCAGACAAGGGGAGAAGCGTGACTCCAGCAGTAAGGTTCAGGTCCGCCACTCCTCTCTTCCTGCCCGCAGACGACGAACCAGAGCGTACACCTGCATCAACCACCGGTCCATTCGGGAAAACCATTCCTCCAGTTCCTCTGTTCAACAACAACTCTGATGAGGACGAGGAGCCAGATCTCTTAGCGTTCAGTCAAGCGCTCGCGAACGTACCCCGTGGTGGCGGGGGGCTTGATCATGGAGATGAGGACGCTGAGTACCTTCGAGGAGACGCTGACGAAGTCAGGGACGGTTGAACAAAGTCACTGTCTAGATTTCTACACGACCCTTCGGTGCCACCCGCTGCAAATGTATAATAAATACACGAGAATGTCGTTATGGAACGTGTTGCTCATTTGCTTCTTCGTCTAATAAATGGGTTCACCCCTCCGGATCCACGCTTTGACAGCTCTAGTGCTGAATTGTGCTAACATAATTTGTGTACCTACAAAGGATCAGAGGCAAGGTCCCGGAGTAATTAGTGTTATGGTACCTTGATAGAGGGAGATCGGGACCGTCAGGACGGCTTGAACGTCCTGTGGGTAAGCTGAGAACATGATTGATATGAGCGGTGCCCCCAGTACAAGGCCTAAAGGACTTCAGATAGTATGGCAAGCTTTCAAGCATCCCAAGTAAATCTACCTTTGGCCGCCCCGCAAAAGCAAATAGCGGCGGTCTCCTTTCTATCAAAACGGACATCTCCTAGCCATAGTCTGAACCGAGTGAGCCCCATTGGGAGTTCTCCTGCTTCATTTATTCCACGATCGAGGGCCAACCATGGGAGACGAGCAATGGAGGCGCAAACGAGGGACATAAATCCGTAGAGAGCGACATTGATAAATGCGATGAAGATCACTGACTCGTAAGCTACCTTCTCAAAAACTCCGGTGGCGAATTGATTGCAGAAGGTGGACCAGACGAGGAGCAGCATGAGGACTTGACCTAGGTCGAGATGAAACTGTAAAAACTTCCGTATAACGAGCAATTACTATTGCAAACCCACCTATTATGTTGAATCGGAACTTTGTACTGATCATTTTGGAATGTTCAGGCCAGATGATTTGGACGAGCTGTCCGAAGATCTGTGTTATGGTGAGGAGAGGGGATAAATCGATCTTTGGAAGGGCTTACTAGAGGTACTATCAAGCTAATAGATAACTGCTTGGCCATGTGCACGTAGATATTGACGATACCGGCACCTCCCGAAGCCTCCGGTCTCATAAAGCCGTACCGCTCAAGTGGAGATATGTACATCGAAAGGAGGAGAGGGGTGATAAAGGTACCTGCGAACTACTGTCAGGTGCAGTATGTCCATCGGCGCGTCAAGCTCACCAAGAACATTACCCACAACCACCTCGGCAGTTGCGGCTTCAACATCCCCACCGGCATTCCGTGTCATAGCTACATTGCTCGCAATAGTGGTGGGTAGTACTCCCATAGTCACCAGCCCTGCAAGCACGCCGACATCGATCATGCCCTCGCCACCTACAATGACGGCTTTGACTATCCCAAATACGACCCCGGAGAATGCAAGGAAGGAAATAGCTTGTGTTACGAGGTGTAGTTTGAAATTGAGCGCTTGGTTGATGAGTGCGCGAGTGGAGAGCGTGACTCCGGTAATGAAGAAAATGACCCCTGGTCGAAGAGAACAATAGTATCACATTTTTGACTGATAATTCACTGCTGCCCACCTACTCCGACCCACTTGACGGTTATTTCTGCTCGGATCGCTCCACCATTCTTTCCAACACTCGGGAAAGCCCACGCGAGCAGAATAAATACTCCAAGCCCAAGAATAAGCCACTGGGAAAGTACATAATCCAAGATCTCTTTCCAAAGTGGCTTTTTCAGCAGTGGCTTCATCGGTTCATCGGCACAAGGAGCCGATCGGGCCTGTGCGGAAGCAAGCAGGGGCTGCCCAGACCGCACAGGATCACTTGATTGAACTGGAGTCGGTTCGTGGTGAGACGCCGCATTGTTGCTCATAGTCCCAGAAAGGAAGGAGTGGAAGAAACAACTCAAATTCAACTCGATACAAACCATGAACTCGATTCTCTAGAGCTGTGTATGCGAGACGATGACTGCGTCTCCAACTCTTGTTCCGTTCAAAGATTCTTCTCTGATATGCTGAACCGCTTGAAAGTGTACCTAAGACGCAATCGTTCGTCAACGAAGTCACTTTAGACGCAGAAGTGAGAGTACAGGCGTACCCGAGGAATGCAAGATCCTTTGTTCCCGATGTGTCTGCGCCAACGGGATGCTCCGGGACGTTTTCGAGGTCCTCCGTTGGGAAATAAGAAGTATCTGTGATGGAGCGGAGGTGAGGGACGAAGGGAGCATCGATCTCTCTGATCGAGTCCCAGTCTACTCCATAGAAGAATGGATGAGTCCTGATCTTGTCGACTCCGTAGCGCGTCTCCTGAGGAGCGATGAGCCTGGAGGTGGAAATACATTAATCCAGAGGTCAATGCTTCAATGTGGTCATACCTTCGGACTATGTCCTCTGCCTCACGGCTGAGATGGACATCATCGGGGAAGTACAAATGGTTCTTCCAGTCGATTATCTTCTTGTACGTCTCGTGGGTGTTCTCCGAGCAGAACGGTGGATAGCCCACGAGACATTCGAACATGATCGCACCGAGTGACCACCAGTCGCACTCGTTCGAGTAGCCCTGCATTAAGAAGATTTCAGGGGCAATGTAGTCCGGTGTACCAACGGTAGAATAGGCCTAGAACGTGCCAAATCAGTGCTCAGACGACTTAATGAAGTACAGGTATCATTGTTGAAACGCACCAGCTTCCGACGATTCGCCTTCCAGGTGGCAACGGTTTCCTGGCTCGTCATCGTCAAGTGAATCGAATTCACCATGACGCTGTTTCGGGCGTTTCCCTGAGGGCTCGTTGGAGAGGTGACACCGTTAGCCGAGTCAAGCAGCTTCTGGTAGTAGGAGGAATCATGTTGTTTATGGAAGCCGGTTGAAAGACCAAAGTCGGACAGTTTGATGTGGCCGTCTTTGTCAATGAGAATGTTGTCTGGCTTGATATCCCTGTGTACACCATCAGCCACTAGGCAGGATTCTCGAACCCCAGGTGGCGTACCGATGAATGAAGCCGAGCTTGTGGACTGCCTCGATGGCAAGCGCGCACTCAGCCATGTAGAAGCGTGTGACATCTTCTGAAAAAGTGTCGTACTTGATGAGCATGGTCATCAGGTCGCCGCCAGGTAGGAACTCCATGATGAGGTATAGGTAGGCAGAATCCTGGAACGAATAGTAAAGCTGCACCACCCAGGGCGAGTCTGACTCCGCCAGTACATCACGCTCAGCGCGTACGTGTGCAAGCTGCGGTCATGGTCAGACACAAGCCTCATAAGAGCAACTCAGGGGACTAACCTGGTCGCGCTTCAACATCTCGCTCTTCATCAATGTTTTCATCGCATAAATTTTACCCGTGTCGACCTTTTGCACGAGCCGCACCTTACCAGTGCCGTACCATCAGTGCAACCGCCCGAGCGCAAATTGGAGTTCATTGCTCACCTCACCAAAGGCACCCTTGCCAATGACCTTGACTGTCCTGAAGTCTTCCAAACCCATACGAGTCCTCCTCAAGCGCAAAAAGGCGGACTCTTTCTTGCCGAGCTGGACGAACATGCGCTCCCTTCGCTCTTGGGACATGGAAACATCTTGGTTGAGCTTACGTTCCAATTCAACGCGCCTGAAGTAAGCACTAATAAGCATATTATCCAATAATTGTGAGCACTAGGCATGTACCGGGCATTACGTTCGACGGCCGTCTCGACGGCGACCTTGTAGTAGTGTTCCAGCTTGAGCTGGGCAGCCTTTGCCTTTGGGACGGCCTCTGTGGAGAATCCAGCGGTTGATCTATTGAAGTAGACATAGTCCGATCCCTTGTCTGGCTGCGGGACTGGTTGCGCGGTAGGTTGTTGGCTTGTTGCCTGGGTGTTCTGGCTGGATTTCTGCGGTCGTGCTGCATTCATTGTGCTCATGTTGTCGTACCTTCTTGTTAAAATCCGCGGCGTCAAACGGTATTGGGGACGAGCTGGCTGAGATGGAATCCAAGTTTGACTGAAATACCATTGCGCCCTGTGGCTTTGCAGTCTGTTTGCAAAGTAATAGCAGTTGTCCTAATAGACAGTTCGCAATCCTCGCTATTCATTTTCAGTGTCATCCCCTTCCTCATCGAAGTCAACGGGGTTCCCTAGCCGTCGCAAGAAGGAGAGCCAGACCCACTGGCTCCCCTGAATCGCAATATCATACCACCAGTTGACTGCGATGCATTTCCCAAATTTGTCCCCCTCTTGCTGGACATAGTGCCACCATCCAGCCGGCAAGTAAAGCATCTCGCCTTCCCCAACGGCAATTTGTAAAGAGCGAGCAAGAGGGAGAGGCAACGTCGGGTCCTTGACTGACGACCACCGTACGGGTGGATGGTCAGGGCTCGGTTGCAATGAAAATGTAGTACCATCAATCTTCGTCCAACGCGCATGAGGATAACTCCGCTCTGTCACTGTAGTTATACTACCAGTACCTCCAGAAGCAGTACAAGCACCGCACCTTCAAGACACCACCCCTCCGTTGGTGGGAATAAGGTGAATTTTTTGGCACCACGTACGACAGTATATAAATTCTCGTAGGGATCTGGAGGAATAAGACGATCGATATAACACATATCGAAGTGGCCTAGCTATTCAGATCGTACCGCTATGCACACTCGTGACACTACGATTGTCGCCGATCCAAATATTCACCGCATCTGGGTTTCTCCCTGTATGTTGGAATGTCAAAACCACCGTCACCGCAGAGTAGTCCCGAGTCACTCACCCAAAGCCTCGCTGGCCCAAGGGATATCTCGCTCAATGTCTTCAAGCAGGGGCTCAAATTCGCTGTCCTCGGATTGTGAATTGAAGAGGTTTCCATTTTGAGATTGGAGATAAGTGACCTCCTGGTCACCCAGGACTGTACCTACAAGAGATTCTCATTTGGCTTCCACGCGCACAACGGGGAGATTCTACCGGCCTGGTGTCAAACGTTCGAGCAGCCCCCTCATGGTCATTCCTTCATTATGCGGTTCAACGAAGTACGTGGTGCCGTCTTTCACTTCAACGAGAGAATCGGCTCGCCTTGCATGTATTAGATCGAGT
>Ga0307513_10004688_pt1 | contig 18187 bp, 19 predicted proteins | sample 15_EM_MG_FD_202174 | JGI IMG/M metagenome (GOLD analysis project Ga0307513, IMG submission 202174) | Populus trichocarpa ectomycorrhiza microbial communities from riparian zone in the Pacific Northwest, United States - 15_EM | ecosystem: Host-associated > Plants > Roots > Unclassified | place... | reverse complement strand
AACCAGAGGAACCAAGGTGGCAAGAGCGAAACGCATCTTATCCAGTGCTCGGGGTAGTCGACGAGAGTAAGAAGCCGAGGCTGTCTTATGCGGCGAACAAAGAGGAGTTTTAGAGGGAACGAGATGAAGGATGACGGTGGGGGGTCGGCAAAGGAGAGATTATCGTTCCAAAGGTTTCTGTTAAACACCCTTTCGTTCCAACCCCTACTTTCCCGGAGCCAGCGGTGACTATCACCACATCCCCGCCAGACACCCCCACGCCGTACCGGAACAAAACAGGGCACGGGTCGTACCAGCCTGATCACGCGAAGTCAGCCCTGAATGGGAGAGGACATGCGGGTGAGTTCCAGGTGACGAGGAAAATCCGGTCCAGTGACGACGAGATGGAGCCCCGTGACCCTTATCCAAATGCTTCATACTACCGGAGAGATCAGGGTTGGTCCCAACGTTCGACACTGTGTCACGAAGAGTTCCTCAAATCCCCATTAAGGAAGCAGGTGTTGTTAAAGGGCGAGTTGAAGATACGCACGCGTGGAGCGTGAATCGGGGAGGTTGATGTGACGAGGTTGCAGATGAAGGACGGTAATTGGAATCGTATCGTCATTGTCCCCTTCCGGCGAGCGAATGAACGCTTGAGCAACACATCCAGCTTCGATATATGCGGAACCGTCCCGTATACACCGCTCAGTCCCGGAGCCGGTGTCTGATACGCATGTTCAGGCGGTCATCGACAAGAAGAGAAGGCCCAGGGGTTGATGAAAGTCAAAGAATCCTAACAAGAGACCATGCACATGGACCAAGTCCCGAGATCAGAGGAACGGACTTAAGCAAAGATCAATGGGTGTGTGTGAATGGGAGTTGGACAAACCTTATCAACCGCGTGTCTCATTTCCACGGCACCAAGAGGCTTTGAGAAGCGGTAAGTAGGCTTCCGAGTGCCACCGACGATCTTCCACTTCGAAATTGACTATGTGTGATTCCCCTGATGGAGGGTGTGCGTGAGGTCAGGAATTTGCGATAGCCGAGCTGGGGAACGCGTGGGTACAAATCTATAGAAGTCCTCGGACGAAGCATCCAACAAAAAAGGCCTGGTCACAACCAAGGTACATCATCACGCGCAAGATGGACAGGTAACCGACCCTATCGCGGTCGCCACAACGACACGATCCTGGATGTCAGCTCGATGCATACAACGGGGTTTGGACCCGAAGAAGTGCCAACTCACGTCGGCTCAGTTCCGGGGTGCATGTGGTCCAGAGACCTTGTTGTCGGGATACAGTGAAAGCTTTCGAGATTTCCGAGCGATATTGCAACACCAGTCCTCCGCTGGGACGTTTGTTGGTTCTGTATGATGTATGACGCATGATGCATGATGTGTGGGAAAGACGCCGCTCCCTCTGCCCGGGATCGTGTCCTCTCTCCACTTCTCACCACACGTCAAAACTAGCCTCACCCCGAAACGCGCGCGTACTTTTCTCTCGCCTTTCAACCGTGGAGTATAAGCACAGGGATGGCTGGCGCGTATGGAATGCCCTTAGTCTGGTGGGGCTGTGTGTATCGATGAGCGCCCTCCCGGCGTGGCGCTTTGCCAAATATTCCTGTTCTGGGGTGGCCTGTACGACCGCTGCTCGTTCTTGTGTCCTTGTTCCCATTACAAAACCAACGAGGATACCTGGGTCCCCAATAACCCCACCGACCTTCCACGGCCTCATCTACCCCTCGGATTTAATCAACTGTTCGGATCAGTCTCATGCCACGGCTATGGGATATCGCAATTGACAGGTGAAGTCACCAGCGAACCATAATTTGCGTAGCAGAAATATCTCATTCGGGATATCTAGTCATGGAGGTCCCTCCGAGGAAGTGGGTCATGTAGCTGGAAAGCGATCTTCAAGAGGTAGTGTGCGGAGGTACAGGTATGATACACTGACACTTCGTTTGTCTGAACTGGCACGTTTCTCATCATTCTGGTTCTACAATAGGTCAAGAAATTGGCGTACTACGACAAAGCCATACGTTAACGCTATCGGAGAACATCTAGAAGAGTGTGTTTCCTGCTCATCACCACATCTACCACACCACCCTGACATCTGGTTGTAGACTCGTGGACACAGAGATAAGAACAAAGCGTCCCACCAGGGGGAACCATCGACAGAGGGGGTATGTTCCGTTTCTGCTCTATTCGCCCCGACCCATTTTTCATTCTCTTGCGAAGCCTTGGGCACGGAAAACGCGTGGGAAGTTTAAGTTCATCCCAAGAGGCAGATTCACGCGTGAAGTTTTACGACAAATACTACAAGGTAGCGGAGGAGTACGATAAAGTGTTTATGAAAAAGCACGAGGAAGACTTGAACACGACCTTAATATTCGTAAGCGTCCTTCACCATGAGGAGGAGCCTCGTTGACAGGATGCAGGCTGGTTTGTTCTCTGCTGTGACATCGGCTTTCATCGTCGACATCAACCAACAGCTACGACCCGACCCAAATGATGAGACCGCCGCTCTCCTTCGCATCCTTATCCATACAATCGACAACACGACGTTCGGCGGATCTACTCCAACCGTCCCAACATGGCCCGGTCCACCGCGTGGAATCGTTCAAGTCCAAAGTATCCTCTTTTCGAGTCTTGCCGCATCACTGTTCTCCGCGTTCCTCGCCATGCTCGGCAAGCAGTGGTTGAACCGGTACGCGTCCGTCGATGTACGAGGTTCGGCGGTCGAGAGAAGCTACCATCGGCAACGGAAACTTAATGGGATCGTAACGTGGTATTTCGAGCATGTGATGGAATCCCTCCCCGTCATGCTTCAATTTTCCCTCCTACTCCTCGGATGTGCGCTCTCCCAATATCTCTGGACGATGGATTCGACGGTCGCATCCGTTGTCGTCGGAGTGACTTCGTTCGGCGTCCTGGTGTACATACTCATCGTTGTCGTGGGGACATTCAACGCGAGTTGTCCGTACCAGACTCCCGGCTCCCGTTATGCCCGTTATCTCTTGAAAAGATCACGAAATTTACACCATATACTTCGCGCGACATACTCAAGTTTCCGGGAGATCCACGTTGGTTCGGCTTTTATATCTCTGCTCAGGAGGGGAAGGAGGTGGTCTTCCGAGCCTTGGTGGTCGAAAGACAACGTGGGGTGGTACCTGATGCACGTTGCCCCCGCACTCCCCGTTGTGCTTGTTTATGATATCTTCAGCATTGTCCGGACCCCGTTCATTTTCGGATTCGTTTTTCTGTGCAAGACGTACCGCCACCTTTTCATAACACCCAAGAATCCGGAACCCCTCCTTCCAAATGGTACCTCACTCGACATTATCAACACCTTCGAACAACAAGTCCACATTCTGGATTCCTATTGTATATCTTGGATGCTGGACACATCGTTGGACAGAGACTTTAATCTCATCGCCCTCGAACTTCTTATGACAACTTCCACATTCCCAGCCACCGACCCCACCATACTCCTAAACTGTTTCAACATCCTCGCCGGCTGTGTCACTACCGTCGGGACTCGGGCGGTGGTTACTCGAGGATCGGAGAGGTTGGCAGAGCTGGCAATAACCTGCTTCCTGACCCTCCTGTCACACTTCCTAGTGGTCGTACCGGGGTCGGGTGCCCTTGACGAGGTCCGCCAACAGTACAGGAGGACCTTTGCTCCAACGACTACGTTTTGCGATCTTCAATCGAGCTCCACGATGACCGTAATCCACCACCTGTTTTACACCAGTGCACATGGGCGTAGAGCTGTACGCTGGGACGATTTCCACCCTTCGCCCCCAGAACACGAGTCGATTATGCGGAGCCTGCTCTTGATCGCCTGGTCAGAGTATCGAAGGAGACGAGAGCGGAAGAAGGTCCCCCGTTGGATTCTCCGATTTGTGCTTCGCTCGATTTCGCACAACACGTTGCCTCCCGACGATATCATTGCGGATTCCTTGTTGATAGTCGGGATTGAATTGGGCTGTTCTATCTCTGAGGGTAGTATCCTCGCTTCGGATAAGGGGTATGTCCTTCTCTCCCCCACATTCGGGAAATATGACCGATGTTTGACTTCTCATCAGGACGCATCTTGGAATGATCACGAACTCAATCGCCTCACGGCTCACCAGAGCTGCCCAGGATCCGGACACCATTTTATCCAAATATAAAGTGATCACTGCCCTATTTTCGTATGCGGCACGACAGGGACAGGAAGGACACTGCCAATTGCTTGACGCCTTTTTATGCGCCGTCAAGCATTTCCCCTGTACTTCTCGATGGACCCGCCAATTCATTCGGCCAGTGATCCCGAGATTACTCGCAGAAGGGAGCTCGATCACGTTGAAACGGGCGGCGATACTCGCCTTACCGAATTTGGAACTCTCCTGGCTCGATTCCAGCGATATACGGACCTTTATCGAACTTTGGATCTCCGCCGCTGAGGCTTTGGAGGGTACGGAGGGCGTTTGCGAAGCTGTGGTGGATGTATTATTGCAAATGGCGTTCTTCCATCCTGTTCGGGCTCATATTACGCCGGAAGCGTGGTCGTGGTTGAACAAACGACCATCTTTACCTCCCCACTGCCGTGGCCGTTTCCTCTGTTCGATAGGCTCGAGCGTGCTCCCAGCCATCCGGGCGCGCGAAGACATCGGGCTCCTTACGTCGTACCTGATAACGATGTGGTCGGAATGGGATTGCGCGGGCGACTGGGTTTTTGAAGGGATGTGCGAGACGCTTCGGAATGAGTTTTGTGGAGATGGCGATACCGGGGTGAGTGAACGCAGGAAGGATCTGCTTGCGAGGTTGAATTCGGTGTTGGGGAACTTGGGTAGAGGGTTGACGTATTTGAGGGTGCGGCATCCGGATATGAAGCCTGAGGATCTTGAGGTGATTCGGGGGAGGTATAATGAACTGAAGTTGATACTGGTGCAAGGCGCTGCACACGGCGGTGGGGCGGGGATGGGTTGAATCGCGAATTGTACCCCGTAAACAAAAATGTAATATGTCGCCACCTTCCCTGTAATCACGCTCTATAGCTTGAGAGGTCCCGGAATACTTCGCTTTAAAAGCGGGGGATCGGAGACCCTGAATCTCACTCACTTGTGCGATCGGACGTGTCCAACTTGACCATAGTTCCACAGTGTATTCCAATGCTACCTAGTTGATACAGAGAGGGGGGGTCGTCGTCTTCCCCGCAAAAAAAAGAAAAAAACGGATATAGGGGAGACTTCAAGGCTCCGGAACAGAAGAAACTCCAGGCCCGATCTAACCGAATCAGAGAGAGACAGACGCGATACGAAATGGAGGGGGTTGTACGAAAGGAGGGTGATTACGTGCGGAGCGTAGACAGAGTATATAGATGACAAGATGCGGTGAGGGGGGGAATGCGAGATCGTGAGATGCATAGGTGAGGGACACCCAACCATGGAGTCGGACTAAATGGCCGACCGATGGCGGGTGGCGGGGGGGTAAACGTGTAACGTTAAATGTACAATGGGGATAAGAGAACGTCCGTGAGTGTTTGTTGAGGGGATCTTTAGTTGTTGGGTTGTGTGGATGATGCTGGGGGGGGGGGTGTTTGTCCGGTATCCAGACGTCCGACCACGGCTTTAATTAAGCGATGGAGACGACGTCTTTTTCGGGAGTGTCTCGGCCGCTGGAGGAGGACATTGAGAGTTGGTCGATTTCGATGTTGGGGTCCGTGCGGGGGATTCCGACGCTGAATGCTGAGGCTTTTAATTTGCTCATGTTGGCCTGATTGCGTACAGCCCCGTCAGTCGGTCTCGATCGTTCGTGATGTTATTTATGGAAGGAACCGTACCGGTAATTCAACCCCGTTGAATCTTGTCGTCCTCATCTCTTCTCGCAGGCTAGCGCGTGCATTTAACGTCTGAAAGGGTGGAGCATGTGAGTCTCGGGTTTTCTGAGAAGAAGGGGGGGAGGCGTGTCGCCGCTTACCACCATGAGCGTGTTTCTATTTTGGGCACAAGGAAGGGAGGGAACGTCTGAGTTCGGGGGCTTTTGGATCGACGAAAATGGAACGAAGCGAACTCACGTGTAGATTCTACCCTGAGGCTGGGAAGAGGAAGAAAAAAAGAAGAGGGGGGTTAGGAACTTCTAGCCCACCACGCGCGCCGCGTCCAACGCAGAACCCGAACTTACCAAAGCGAAAAGGAAGTGGAGGTTCGTGTTGGGTCGGGTGGTGAAGACGATGATGTCCACGATCTATAATACCGAAAACCCACGCACGTGTCAGTTCGCTGGGGTGAGGGAAGCGCGGCTTCGGATTTGTAGCCGGGTGGGGGAGGGTTTTGGTTTTACTCACACAGACGGCGGCTCCGACCGAACAAGTTTCGATAACGGTCATGATCAGACGCTCGATAACGTGGTCAACGGACGCTAATCTCAAGTCAGCAGCTGCTTCCGAGTAACGGATCGACGGGTATGGCTGGTGCGTACTTTGGTAGCCGGTCTTTCCCTTGCGAAGGTAGTAGAACAGAAGGGAACTGCACGAGGTTTGGTTAGCCCAGACGGGACGGCGTTTACGTGTCGCTTGGCACGTACGCGATGAGAACTACGTAGGGGGTTCTCGTTAGTACCGGTTCGGATCACCAGGCCTGAAGATTCAGAGCGTACCATCTGTGAGGACAGCGATGCTGATCCACGATTCCGCAATGGGCGTCAAGGAGCTGAGATTTGACCTAGAAAGAGTCAGCGGCCAATTCGGCGGGGTTCAGAAAATGGGAAAAATACCTTGCCGTAGTTGACGCCAAGACTCCACCGATGAACGCGCACGCGCCCTGACCTAACGACAGGACAGAGACGACGAAGAACCAGGACCACCGGTGAGAGAGGTTCTTGATTCTCCACGCCAGGAAGTGCTGGATAGGGACAGAGGCGCTGGAGGGAACACCGCCGTAAGTGTCTTGGTAACCAATCCCGTACAAGACCGGGACACTCACAGAGACTGCGAGCGCGTGGACGGGGGCGCGCAAAGCGAAGAAGTTGAGCGAAATTGGAATTTATCACGTCGTTAATAACTCACAACTGCCAACTGCGGCGTCAGTCCGGGGTTGAACGGCGACAATGAGGGGGTAATAAGCTTACTGAAGATCGGGGTGGACGAATAGGTCCAAGGCAGACTCCGGTATATCTCAAAGTTCCCAAAGTGGGCCACGGTGAAGTCCCACAGCATGTACGCTGTCGCCGCGGTGTGGGCGGTGTCCAGGATCATGCACCAGGAAACGAGAAGTCTGGGCGGGACGCGGGGGTCAGCGCTTTTTTCGATGACGCGCGCGACGTTGGATCGGAGACGCACCTGGTGAAATACGGGTCGTTATAACCGGAAGTGTAGTAGTTGTACCATTGTACAACGCAGGTCCCATACAATATGGACTGAGGGGTGTTAACTGGATACGGATTGGAAAAAGGTTGGAGAGTGAGGCCGCACATTGATAACGACCGCCAATACAATCGGGCCCAGGACCTCGCCCATATTGACAACGGAACTCATAGCACTGACTGCAGCTATGGATACAGGATGTGGACGGTTTTGGCGTGGGGGAGGGCGGGACACGAGGGGGGACAAAGGGATGGGGAGGGAACGTCTGGGGGAGGGCGCCCCCTTTGTCGAAAAGAGGGCAGACTTATATGCACCACCCAACGACCGGGAATCTCGCTGGCCGAAACTGTCGTACAAAGTTCATTACACGTTCCACTTGGAAGCAAGATCCCTTGATGTCAATGTCCCCCCAGCCCACGTCCCGCACTCCCGAGAGACGTCCCGAACGTAACTTGATGGTCAGAACCGGTCAAGCCCCCCTCGGCTACTCCGACTCAGCCGTGAGAACAGCCCAAGAGGCTGATGCCTTCCTTTTTCGGAACAAGCATCGCCCAGATATGGCTCGAGGGCGATTGGCCACATTGCCTTCCTTTGTTGCATATATATTATAGCGTCTGCCAGGACAGTGGATACAGGAACGTGGGAGGCATCTATCATACAGTTCATTGGGATGGTGTAGCCTAGACGCGAAACGATAATTTATCCCTTGGCCAGGGGCACCCCGAGTCTTGCGCCTGTCAAATGACGCATCGGAGATGAGAGAGACAGAAGAGAAAAAAATCCGATAGCGAGTGTCCTCTATACACGTTGGTCTAGATGAATGGATTGCTTCGTGGAGCTGGAGTGGAAAAGGTGGAAAATTGAATGGCTGCGTGGGTATTTGTGCTCTTCTTCTAGTTTGGGCTCGGGGACCTGGTCGACGATCATGGAGTTCGGTGACCTGTCGCTCGAGGGTGAGCGGATGTGGGTAGGTTGGTTGGATGGTGAGACTACCGTCGAGGGCGTCTGTGGGGAAGGTGTGGGTGATGCGGAGGAAAGAGAGGAATCGTCCGAGGTTGACCAAGGGTATGTGTCCATGTCAACGTCGTCCGACGACGCTGGTGGCGCGACGCGGACAAGAATCGGTTTCGGTTTCGACGGGAAGGCCAAGACGTGATCGTGGTGCTTCAGGATGTCGGCTTCCGTAACGGAGAGGTCCCAATCGAGGACGTCGAGGAATTCACGTTCAATGCGACCTATGTCGCGTCTACCGAATACCGCAGAACATAGAGCCCAGTGGTGGTTCTTGATCGACCAGTCGTTGACATACTGTGGATTCGTAGCGTCAAACCCACTGAAATGGTGGTGCCAATGAAACCAAATACCGACTTTATTGGCGAGTATGAGCGCCCCAAGGAAGACACGCTCGCAAGCCCATTCAGGGGACTGGATGAAAAGGTGGTGCTTTGCTCTCGTGATGTATACCAGGCAGACCAGTATTGCGGGGATCTTCACTTCGGAACGGCGAACCACGTTTGAAGCGAATATGAGGAAAGAATCGAATCGAATCTTCTCTTTTCGGACCGACCCGCTGTGACCGGCGGTCGAGGAGTGCTCTATTGCGTAGGTAATGGCGTCAACGGCAACCCGTGCTACGTATCCTGTGGTGATTAACTCCGTTAGTTCTCCGCTCTGACCAGAATAAATTCCAACAGCTACTCACGGACCAGGTCTTTGCTGACCGTGAGATCTAAGAGGTCGAGCATCTTCTGAGGGTGGCAGCTGGGCTCTACGAGCGAGGCCCCGTGTAGTTTAACCATGGTTTCTGTTGGGTGGGTCGGGTACCGGGAGACGAGAGACAGAACCGAGCATGTCGGCGATTTATAAACACGGACAACATGGACTGCAGGATGAAGTTTACGACCAGATCAACTGCTGGGCTTCGGCTCATAGATAGACACTTGTTCTATGTCGGGAGGGCCAGGTGAAGCTGGGCAGCTCGGGACCATGTTGACCCACCGAACTCACCAGTCATAGCGCGAGGGTGGGAGCTTATCGCCCTTGATACCCGCATCACAGCTGTGAGGGGATATTTAGCACCACATGGGTGCAACCCTTGAGAGTTTCAAGAGTCCCAGACTATCAACCTCGCAAGTGTGACTCCCGAACGAGAGAAAACGCAAGGATAGTCCGGGACCCACGACCACTGGATCATTTTCCACAATTTTTGACTTTGCTCCGCGTTTTGGACGTCAGAATCGACGTGCGCCGGCTGTCTCTGGGTGGAGAGGCGAAGAGGAGAAGTTACGGGTGCGATTGATGGGGAGCGAGGGCGGTCGCCTCCGGACATCACAGCCGCCACCTATATCTCCGGGATACAGACGATGAGTACCGTCTGAAGAGTTATGCTCAGTCCGGAACCCTGCCTCAACCCAGCACATTCTCAGCTCCACCCCGTCCCCCGCGATAGCCGCCACCACAAACCAACAAACGTCTCGCGTTCAACGCTCGCTTGTCAACCGCCGCAATTGCGACATTGTTACCACCATCGTTAAACTCATACCATGGGCAACTGCGCCTCAAGCGACGGATACCATGATGCCCTCGTCCACTCGGCAGCCATAGACAGGCAAATTGAGGAAGATTCCAAGATCTTCAGGAAGGAGTGCAAAATTCTGTTACTCGGTAGGTCGCCCTCTCATTCACTCCACAGACTGCGGTCAGAGTACGGCTTTGGAAGGGTCCGCGCAACTCCTCTGGTATACATCAGAGTTCACTGTTCTCCTGCTCCTGGCTTTCTCTAGCCCGGAGAACGGGGTCAGCGCTGGTCAACGTTGACCCTTCATCCTCCGATCAACTTTCCCCATACCCTTCCAACGTACGACCGAATCCCCCAGCGATGGGCTGACTTTGTGTGTTTAGGCTCTGGAGAGTCGGGCAAATCGACAATTGTGAAGCAAATGAAGATTATTCATCAGAACGGCTTTTCCGACAAGGAGCGAGCGGATTACCGACCAATTATCTACAAGAACCTTATGGAGAGCGCGCAGGCTGTAGTTTTAGCTATGAGGAAAGTCGGAGTTGCCCCAGAGGGGCCTGCGAACCGAGTGCGTGGTCCGTGCTTGCGCGCAACGGTTTCCCTTGTCGCTGACCGTTCCGTTCTTGAGTTTAGGACAACGCCGACAAAATCATGGATTACGACTTGGACCTCATCTCGACTTCGTCGACATACTGTTTCCCAGAAGACCTCGCCCTCGCTGCCCAACAGTTATGGCGGGATCCCGTCATCTCCAAGCTTCTGGACAACCACTCGAGCGAATTTTATCTGATGGACAGTGCTCCCTAGTATGTCGTCTCCTCCGCCCCGTGACCGGCTGATGGCCCCCGCACTGACACGCGCCCAGCTTCTTCAAAGAAGCCCATCGGATAGGGAAGCTCAATTACGTCCCAACGGAGACGGATATCCTGAGATCACGACAGAAAACGACCGCTATTGTCGACACTCGGTTCTCAATGGGCCCATTACTGTGCGTCTTTTTTGATACACCCTCTCCCCTAGTACACTGTATTTGGATTCTAACAATTCGCTAGAATCCGAATGTTTGACGTCGGCGGTCAACGGTCGGAAAGAAAGAAATGGATACATTGTTTTGAAGGCGTGACAAGTATCATTTTCTGCACAGCCATAAGTGAATACGATCAGGTGCTTTTGGAGGAGCGAAATCAGGTACGTCGCGCCCACTTTGATATATTAATCTTTGACCTCCGTTTGACGCTGACGGGGAACAATTCAGAACCGAATGACGGAATCGCTGGTGCTTTTCGAGTCCATCGTGAACTCGAGGTGGTTCCTGCGGACATCAATTATTCTCTTCATGAATAAGATAGATGTGTTCCGGGGTAAAATACCAAAGGTATGACGAATTTTCTTCCGGCAATCATATGGCTTGAGCTGACCGAGAGCGACCTAGGTCCCACTAGAACGCTACTGTCCTGAGTACCTCGGCGGACCCGACGTGAACAAAGCTGCCAAGTTCATTTTGCTCAAGTTCATGCAAGCGAACCGGGCCAGGCTCAGTGTTTACCCACAGTACGTATCCTCCCCCTACCTTTACTTGGCCCCCCCTTCCCCACTCTCGTGATCCAACTCGGCGTCTCACTTTTTTCCCAGCCTCACGCAGGCGACTGATACAACAAATATCCGGCTTGTGTTTGCCGCGGTAAAGGAGACGATTATGCAGAACGCGCTGAAAGCTTCCGGAATCCTGTGATGGCCTGATCCTCCGATCTTGATCGGCGGGTCTCCTTTCCGCGTCACCCTGGGTCTCTTTATTACTCCGCCACGCTACCCTTTCATCTCAGTCACCCTCCTACGATATCATCCTTCACACACACACCCCGCTTACGCCGTTTCTCCCTCCTTTCTCCTACATCATAACTCGCTCATGCCCCACCCCTACGCCATTTCCTCCTCTCTTCCCTCACGCTATCGTTCTCTCTTTTTTTCTTTTCTCCTTTTCACACTCACCAACCTCCATCAGATGATCATCGCTGAAGTATGTATGACCACGTTTTTCCCCCTTGCTTTCAAGAAATCCCTGCCCTGCCCTCATCAGACCCTTTCCCGGCCTTGTTTATCCTAACTCTGTCATTTTATTTGGTTTCATTACTCATCGGTTTTCTCCTCTTGTGTTTCCTTTTTTTTCTCGTACCACGCCTCGACCTCAACACTCGCTGTGTTCATCTTCATTATCTCCAACTGGGTCCTTCCCTTTCGATCCTCCCAGTTCTCACCGCTCGTTCACACTTTCCATTCTTTTCATCGCTCTTGTCCTTGGCGCCTTGGTATCTGTAATGTGATCTCGTTATACTCAGGTTTTTTTTCCATCTCTTCCCTTCTCACCAACGGTCTTATAGCTTTGAGCTTTTACGTATTAGTATATATGCGCATCTACACACAATTCGACAGGCCAGAGAGTGAGCGGGATACGAAAGAGTAACAGAAGTATGTAAGTCATTTTGTGGATAGAACTCGTCGGGGTGAAACCTCGATGTTATGGATGCATGATCCTTCGTCGACGCGTATGCTCTTAGTAGCGGTACAGTAGTTGCTATCGGGGCACGTCTTTACTCGCAAAAACCTCTTTGGGGGGTTACACTTCAAGTTGAAGCACTCGTTCGTCTCGCGGCACCCGCATTCGTGCTTGCACACGCAGTCTTTGTGGCATTCGCTCGCTTGGAGGATTTGGATCGCCAAGGCCTTGATCGGGTCAAGGTCGTATGGTCGGAGCCACCTCAGGGTCTCACCCCGGAGGAGTATTTCGAGTTCGATTATTTCTTTGAGATCGCGGAGCTCCCTCATATCTTCTTGTGAGGGCTAAAGAGGAATAAATTATTGGCAAAGGAAGGGACAGCGAAAGGGGGGGAGGGATTTACCTCTGGTAGACAAACCTTGCGTAGTCTCGGGAGTTTCTTGACGAGAGCTACACGAACACACAAATAAATCTCGAGGTCCAAGTGACGACGACGGGGTGGGTTCACATACCCTCAGCAAATTTCCCTTCACGGAGATCACTGACGACCATGAAACTCTTCAAAACCGGTTCAACCACCCCCTGCCTTTCCTTGACGTAGGGTCCTCGCAAGCTTTTCAGGACGGGTCTGACGCTCGGGTACCTACTACGAGTGCGCAAGCAAGCGAGGTCCTCCAAATTAGGGAGCCGGGACAGGATTGGGTGCGCGGTTACTGGGATCGTAACTTTCTTGATGCTCGGGAAGTCAGGTTTGTTCTTGAAGACGGTTTTTACCACTCCAGTAACGGTCTTGTAGGTGTTCAAGATCTCCAACGTGTGTAGCGAAGGGAGAGCCAGTAAACAATCCCTTAGAAGCTCCATATTCATAGGATCCTCCGGCAGTTCCACGACCAGTCTCCTGCGGTAGATAAAAAAAACAAGATTTGGGTTAGTTTCCGGAGGCAGATAAATCTCAGGCGAGAAAAAGGACGTACTCGACGAAAGGTGCCGTGACTTGGACTCTAATATGCTTGAGCATTATCGGTAGGTCTATTTCTCTCATGACTCTGGTTCTCCAAGAGCGATTGTAGAATACCATCCTGAGACGCCTGGAGGTGGCAGCCAAGACCCGGTATGCCATGTGACGGTCCCAGGCGTGCAAAGGCCTTACCGCATCGCCCAAGCTGGCCAAGGGATGGATGGTAAGAAAGTGTTCGGGAATCATCTCCAGGATCTCGAATGGTAGGGAGTAAACTGTACCACGACACCTCTGTTAGCCTCATCATCGCTGGTTTGTCTAATGGCGGTTTAGAGTGACTTACATCCGCGTTTCCTGTATACGAGAGAAGCTACGGCGCACGCACGGCCTCGAACCCAATTCTCGTTCTCCACAAACCTTCGGGATAGGTACCCAACATCGGGAGGAGGGTAGCAGGTCGTGTGGTCGCAACTGGGGGGTGGAGGCTCTGTGCACTCAGCAGCCGGAAGGAGGAGACGCGGTCCGTTCATCCCCGAATGCCCGATAGGGTGGGTATGGCAAGGAATCGTGGCGGGTGGGTGGTGACGACTTCCAGCACTTACCATCTCAACGTGATTTCCGGGTTGGGAGACCGGGTTGGGTCTGGAGGGTAAATGTGTTGGGCTCGGACAAACGACGTTACTCTGCTGGGGAGGGAGTGATTGCGGATTTTGCAAATTTTCCCAATATCTGGAGTATGGCGAAATTTCGTTGGTATGGATGGGACCCCGGGATGAACCATCGAGGACCGTAAGGCCATTCACTGTTTGGGACGGGTAGTAGTGGACAGCTACCGACAGTCCATCCAGGATCAGCATGTGGGAGGCTCCGAAGCGGAAATCCAGGGGATCCCCAACAAGGGCCGGGAGCTCTGAAAACGATAGACCTTCATGATCCCCATCGGTCATATGGTAATCGCCCTGGAAAGCGTCAGTCAAGTTGCACGCGAATGAGTCTGTTTCTGTACGAACTTGTTCCTCACCCATCGAGTGGTCGATAGGATGGCTCAGCCACGGTGAAAGGTCGATGTCCATGGCAAGTTGCGCGCGGTGGGCAGGATGAAGCCCATCTTCGCGCTGCCACGCCTATTTATGTACACTCGGAGACACCTGGACCAAGGGAACATGAAAGGGAGCCATGATCAGGAAAAACGGGTAGGAACTGTCCAGAAGGTGGGGACTGTTCAGAAGGTGGACTTTCATGCCCAATCCGGTAGCATCCTTGTCCGTGTCGGGGGACAGTGGTCAATGTCAAACAGTTCGCTTTGCTCTCCATGGCTTTCCACAAGACGAACTGTCCGTAAACGTCCACTAAAAAAGGAAGATGAAGGTGGCCGTGGTCACGCGGCCCTTCGCCATGGGTGTGGCGGACCTTTGATCGAAGCTGGAAGGAAGTCAGGCGCTTGATAACGGAGGAAGCTGAGACCAGCCACATTACGGGTAGTCAGGGGTGTTCTATGGAACTGATAGGACGAAAAACTTCAATGGGCCCAAAATGCGTATTGACGAATAGATTGCGACGGGAAAGTGCGGATCGTTCGGGGTATCTTTATTCGGGCAGGCGGCGCAGACAAACCACGAGTAAAATGACCGTGGGACCTGGAGCTTTGGAGGTGCATTGGCCGGTCCGGGCTTTGTGTCGTCGTTTATTGTTGTTGAGGGTGGACCCTGCCTGGTAAACGAGGTGGACGGAACTCGAGCCCTGCCGTGCACAGTTCTCACGCTCGCAACGCATCTCAAAATTCTGAAACTGGTTCGCCGTTTCCACTCAACGTAGTTTCTGAGGTGCGGAGTGCGAGTGGTCTAGGTCCCCATCACAGAAAGAAAATTTAACCGCCACTCATTTGAAGTGTCATTAATTCATTTATCGCGCCACCTCACACCAGCCATCCTCTCACCCGGCGACATCCAATCCCACCAGAGCCACGAAAAGCCGACGCGCACAACCTCGGCGAAGCGGTTCTGTGTGGGTACCCTACTGGCGACTTCCATTGCCATATTCCACACCCCACTGCGGCACGTAGCCATGTTGAATAGGGGCGAACACATGACAAACTCCATGACGTCACTCGAACCCCGACATCCGCGCCCATAAATACCGCCTACTGGCAGCGCAGGTCTCGTTACCAACTCGTCAACACCACCATGATATCCCAAAAGCTGTTCCAACGGCCGTTCTACACCGCAACGGCGAGGGCTCTCCAACTCCAAATCAAACCCCAGCGGTTCAGCCCACCGCTCGCCGCTGTATCGATGCTTCAATTCAGGAGGACCGTTGCCTCGTCTGTTGGAAGCCGGCCCGCTTCGCAGAACCTCAAGCATGCTGCTCTGAACATCAGGGAAGAGGTTGGGAATTCCGCAGCTGATGCCGCGAGGTCGATTGCTGGAGGTAATATGGCAACGGACTACGTTCCTCCTGAAAAACAAGGCAGCTTCGTAAGTCTCCGAACTTACCCGACTCCTCATATCGAAACAACATCCCGCTGATAATCGGGTTTCGTAGCTCGGTGTCACCAAAGAGGTAGCCGGCGCCGTTCCCACTCCTTATCTCGTTTTCGGACTTGCCGGAGCACTTCCATATCTTGGCACATCGGGAACTGTGATCTACCTCGCCAACCAAGCGACTCTCGCAACTCAAGGAGCTCTTTCCAACATCGACCCTGGTGTCGCTCTTACGCTCCTCGATCGTGCGTTGAGCATCCAAGTCACATACGGTGCCGTGATGCTCAGTTTCCTCGGCGCCTTGCACTGGGGAATGGAGTTCAGCGGGTACGGTGGTCACAAGGGGTATCAGAGGTTGATGTTGGGAGCTACGCCCATCCTCGTTGCTTGGCCGACATTGGCAATGGGTCCAACTACCGCGTTGATCGTCCAGTGGCTCGGTTTCACAGGGCTTTGGTATGCAGATGTGAAGGCCACCGCTCACGGATGGAGTAAGATTGATCTTCGATCCTTTGCTTTCCGAATGACTCTGACATCCATGAACCAACTAGCCCCGAAATGGTACTCCCAATACCGTTTCTACCTCTCTCTCCTTGTTGGGTCGTGCATCATCGGCACTCTCGCCGGGATTTCCTACTACGGTCCTGTTGCAGGCCACGGATTGCTGTCGCATGACATCGAGATGATCCAGAATGAGAGACGCCGCCGTCGCCCTGATGTTCCTGGAACGATCAGCGGTGACATCGAGGCGGTATCTACTGGCGAGGCTGGAGATACCTATGTGCAGATCAGGAAGAAGCACAAGCCGGAAGAGGAGCACAAGGATTAGGAGGCGGCGTGGTGAAAGTGCCTGTCGAACGAAAGCGAAAATCATGTACCACCAAATCCCGTATGATATCTCCATTTCCCCACTGTAACAATATCCAATGCATCTCTACGAACCCCCGACGATTGTGCTTTGTGACCTCATGTACCGTTGTCGCCTTCACGCCTAGCTCCAACCACCACCCCGATGGACACTTCTGATCATCGCCAAGGAATCGGAGGACCACAACCGGCCGCCCCTCTCTGAGCAACGACGTCACTGCGGACTCTCATCATCATAAGTAACAATGGTGACTGCGGTGCTGCGGGGTTCCGGATCCGTGCCACCGCTAGTTACCGCCCACCCGGTTTATCAGTATATAAGCCACCTGGAGTAGACTTCCCGGAACTTATCAATCCCCTTCACACACCCCCTCTTACACCCAATAACGAACTGCAAAACTAGTCATGTCCAACAAAACTGACAAAACCGATTCCAAGACCTCCGGTCAAGAACAGTCCTTTGGTATCTTACCTCACCCTGCTGTATGTTGTTGCACAGTTCCCGGTAGGGGTTCACACCGTAACTGACGCACGATCTATCTAGAAATCAAACGATCCTCGCGATCTCACTGAACCTCCCCAACTCGGCGCGGGGCTCAACTCCAAGCCCGAGTTCGAAGCCTTCAAGGCTCGCGGGCCATTCGTTCCGAACCAGGCCCTGGCCAACGCTGGGCCGGCTGCTGTAAGTTTCAGACCCTCTTCGTCATCCGGAACAAGCATTGATGATTACGTTAAAGACCAGCGAGGAGATGGCAGCGCGAACTGCTGAGCTAAACAAGTAGTCGAATATCCAAATGTTGTCTTTGATCGAAGCTGTACTTATATTGAAACGTAATCTAAGCGTACTGTAACTGGCAGCAGAGTTCGCGTGGTGTGAATGTGCCCACCGCCTGGATGAAAGACCAGCGAAACTGGGGAGGGTATCTGGCCAATCCAGATGCACCCTCCCCCTCCCCTGAACGTCTCCAGAGACGATGGCCTCCCTTCCTTTGAGTTTGGGGCTGGATTCCAGCCTAATCTGGCCAGGTAAGGTGAGGTCCTTCCAAACACCGAATCCCATGATCCCATCGCAACGTTGGTCAGGGCACAAACCGCTCAACGTTCGACAATGGCCACCTGCTCAGACGTCGCTCGATGTATCTGCCTCTCCCTCCGCCCCCTCTCGACCCTCCCTTCCGCAGTAATGTCGCTCTGGGCTGTCCACTGTTGGGTGATCAACGTTCAACAACCGTTGAGTATCAGGGTCCACCATTGATCTATGGTATGTGCACAGTCCGGTGGTGGTCCGTGGACGACTCTTTGATAGAAAAGGTCCCTTTCCGTAGTAGGTTATCGCGCGAGTCGTAGTCGGGTTCCAATGTTGGCACGCTACAAGAAGGCTGGGATACGAATGTTTCAAGATGATGGCCAGATAATAGTGCTCTGAGAACGTTGTTTTCGGGTCCTTTCGCGCCTGGGGCCACCGTCACCCGCCGTCCTTCATCGGCGCCACCGCTGCCGATCCCCTTTGAGGTGTTCCCGACCGTTGGGTGTTCAAAAAAACTC
>Ga0307513_10004687_pt1 | contig 18189 bp, 15 predicted proteins | sample 15_EM_MG_FD_202174 | JGI IMG/M metagenome (GOLD analysis project Ga0307513, IMG submission 202174) | Populus trichocarpa ectomycorrhiza microbial communities from riparian zone in the Pacific Northwest, United States - 15_EM | ecosystem: Host-associated > Plants > Roots > Unclassified | place... | reverse complement strand
TGGGCGGTGGTGAGGGAGCTGCGCTCCACTGTTCTTCAACGTGAACAGTGGAGTCTCCACTGTTCACGTTGCAGAACAGTGGAGACATGGTGCAGAAGAAGAAGAAAAAGAAGAAGAAGAAGAAGGGGAAGGAGAAGGGGAAGGGGAAGGGGAAGGGGAAGGGGAAGGGGAAGGGCTGGTTATTTCTCTGCTGTAAGGCGCGCCATTGTTACTGTGTTGTAACACAGTTGCAACAAAAGCTGCCCCAAGCTGCTTTGGAGAAGGAGAAGGGGAAGGGGACGGGGAAGGGGAAGGGCTGATTATCCCTTTGCTGCAGGCGCGCCATTGTTTACTGTGTTGTAACACAGTTGCAACAAAAGCAGCCCCAAGCTGCTTCGATCGTTGCTGCGTTGCAAACGCAATAAAAGGCGGGGCCTATGAACAATAAATCCTGTTTTTTTGGTAACCAAACATGCAGGAGCTGCGTTTCAAGCAAAACGCAGCCGCAGCAGCGTAAACAAACGCTATCTTATTCTTATTTCTATGTTCCTTAAGATTTTTTAGGATATCATCACCAGTAAAACAAGTGAATTCAATATATCAATGAAACTCAATTATATTTAACTCAAAATTGTTTTACTTTATAATTGGTTTCAAGCCATGTTAAGTTCTTTCCATGTGGTCTGCATGCAATTATATATCAGGCAGCAGAAAAGATAAAAAGATAAAATGATAATCTTTAAAATATATATTTCCGGGTTGCTAACTATAAATCTCTGTCCGTAAAATCTTGTGGTGTTTGATCACATTTCGAAATTAATTAAGAGATATACTTTCTTGTGTATATCGTTCAAGGGCCAAACTTGGAGGTAGAGCAAGCCAGGTCGAATTAAGAAGAAGACGTGAACTTGAAGGTCGAATCCATGGCCAAAGTGCTTTTGAAAAGCTACTATATATAGCCGCACTGAAACTGCCCCTTTTGGTTGATAGCAATACTGATTCAGTAGATATATGGTTATAGAATAGTGTTGATGTGCAGCAAGGAATAACTACATCTACAAGTCAAGTAATGAATATTCTAGCCATGTACTACTACAAGTAGCGTTGAAATTGAGAAGAAAGCCATACTGAAAAGTTTTTGATGAGAGATGATCAGATCATGAGGAGATATCCTAATAGCAAGTCACTTTTCTCATCATCATCACTATCGCTGGGGTCTTCTCCTTTTTTGGTCCTGTTAGTTGTTTTACCTTTGATTGTGATACCAGTATTCATTTTTACAAGCTGTCTTAAGACCTCTTCTTGGTCTAAATATTCCATGCCTTCTCCATTGACATGGAGAGTTGGTTTCTTTGATAACTCCTATACCTTTGCTTCTTTTGCACAATCTGAAGCCTCTGTTGTAGGTTATAATACTTCCACTTTAAATTCCCTTTACCCAGATGATCAAGCCACGTCGAGTCTTAGAGAATCTAATGATGAAGGTGCTGTTGCCAGAGGAGTTGTTAAGAGACACAGCAAGTTAGAGAAAATGGAAGCAAATTTGGCTAAAATCAGGTCTTCCATAAGAGAAGCTGCTCGAGTTCGGAACTTAACATCAATCTATGAGGATCCAGACTATGTGCCCAAAGGTCCAATTTATAGGAATGCGAATGCTTTTCATCGGTATAAATATAGAATGAATTCATTTCCGACTTCCTTCTCTTAATTTCTTGTTAATTAATCTAAGCCTGACAATATTTTGAATTGGTTGTAGGAGTTACTTGGAGATGGAGAAGCTGTTCAAAATATACATATACAAAGAAGGTGATCCTCCCATGTTTCATGACGGTCCATGCAAGAGTATATATTCCTCAGAAGGGAGGTTCATTCATGAATTGGAGAAGGGAAAATCATTTACAACTACAGACCCTGACGAGGCTCTTGTTTATTTTCTGCCATTTAGTGTGGTCATGTTGGTTCAGTACCTATACGTGCCAGGATCCCATGAGATTGATGCCATTGGGAATACTGTTGTAGACTACATCAACGTCATTGCTGATAAATATCCCTTTTGGAATCGAAGCCTTGGTGCAGATCATTTCATTCTCTCTTGCCATGACTGGGTAAGCGATCTCTTCTTTCAAGTACCCTTCTCACCCCACAAGCTACAGTAAAAATCCAAGTTACTAGCTTGATTTATAAGATATTATGGGAATGATTGATCATCGAATACTCTTTTCATTTTCTTTTAGGCCAAAACTGGAATATTCCTACTTTCTTTGAGCTGTAAAGCATATCATGCCTTTTTCATCGATTAATTGTCTTTTTGTTTACAGGGACCACGTACTTCTTCTTACGTCCCCCATCTGTTTAACAATTCCATCAGAGTTTTATGTAATGCAAATACTTCTGAAGGATTCAACCCTAAAAAGGATGCCTCATTTCCAGAAATCCATCTAAGAACAGGAGAAATCACAGGGCTTGTCGGTGGTCCCTCCCCATCTCGGCGATCAATTCTTGCATTCTTCGCTGGCCGTCTTCATGGGCACATTAGGCGTCTTCTTCTTGAGCAATGGAAAGATAAAGACCAAGATGTGCAAGTCCACGACCAACTTCGAAATGGTATGTCATATGACTCCATGTTAAAAAACAGCAGGTTTTGCTTATGCCCTAGTGGGTATGAAGTGGCTAGCCCAAGGATTGTGGAAGCTATATATGCAGAATGTGTTCCTGTGTTGATTTCAGATGGTTATGTACCGCCATTCAGTGACGTGCTTAATTGGAAGGCATTTTCTATACAAGTGCAGGTGAAAGACATTCCAAAAATCAAAGACATATTAATGGGGATATCTCAAAGACAATATTTGAGAATGCAAAGGAGAGTGAAGCAGGTGCAAAGGCATTTTGTTGTGAATGGAATTCCCAAGAGATTTGATGTGTTTCACATGACTATCCACTCTATTTGGCTTCGGAGGTTGAACATTCGAATTCATGATTAAATATTAAAAAAAAGAAAGAGGATCTCTTTAAGTAGACTTACAATCAATTAATTAACCTTTTTCTTTCTAAGAAAAGTTATTCCTGTTTTTTTTGCACTGTATACATGCAGCTAGTTTTCGAATAAGAAAAGTAATTTTTACAATTGATATCAGCAATTAACTTAATTCTGGATGAATTAATTGAACTTCAGGGAGTAACTTTGACATGTCAAACTAAAATTCCCATCAAATAGAGAATGACAAATGCAAATAGGATTAGGATCGAGGGTAAATAGTATATTTAATTCTTATACTTTTAATTTGATCTTAGTTTGATATTTTTATTATTTTTTATCCTAATGTCAGCGGAACTCATTTTTTTTTGTTTTTTATCATTTGATCTATTCATCAACAATAGTCCAAGAATATCACCAACTATATTTGATGAAAGGATTATATTTATACATAATAACTTTAATAAAATAAAAAATTAAATGTGTATTTGATTTTAAAGTGTTTGTGTTTATACAAGAGTGCATTTGTGTTAAAAAGATATTAATTTGATTTTTTAAGCTTAAATATGTGTTAAAGATCTCTTTCAAATGCAAATTGGAGTACAAAATAGAGTTGTAAAAATAAAATTGAAACAAGAAAATAGTAAATGGATCAAAGTAACTCAAAGCTAAAAGTAAAAGGGATCAAGTACAATACTTGCCCATATGGTTGACTTCCAAAACATCAGGGCCATTTATTATGCAAGCATTTAATATTCATAATAGACTTAACTAAACTTAGGTATATCCAAATCAATAGGCTTATCAAGATTGATTCGCTTATAATCTTGTATGGTGAATTAAACTTGCTTGATAATTTCTCAAAATAAATTAGCTATAATTTTGCATTGTTCTAGTAGGAACCAATGAGTCTATGTTTAAAAATTAGAGACCTAGCTAGGTTCATCATTTTTAAGTTAATTTTTTTTTTACTTTAAGCAAAACTTGCTAGTTATAGTTAATTTGTAATTATTCATCTTGGTTAGACTCAAATGAGGGAGAATATGCTAATAAAAATTAGTAACGGATATGTTTGATGGGTCTAGGCTTAACAACCTTGTCCAACTCATCATAAATAGGTTCCACCACCCCCTATGCATAAACCACGAGGCATGGTTTATGAACTCATTTTCCCATAGTTTTATAAACCACATATCTTATTCGAGTCTATCATACTCAGACAAGATTTCTCATATTGGTTTTAGGCACAATATTTACCTAGTGTCTAGTAGGATCTAAGACCAGTGACATATTTTCTAAGAAAGGCTTGTTGACCCAACTAGCTTTATCTTCTAAGTGACCTTATTGGCCAATCACCTCAATAGTTGGGTTCAGGATGCCTGTACCCAAATTTAAGACCATCACCGACTTTAATAGATCGGTTTGGAGAGTCATGCCTTGAATCAACTGCTTGAATCCACTTTTACCTACCAACCCTTTGTATGATTTGTATTTATCTTTGAATACTAACTTCACCTTCTCACCATAACTAGGCTTACATGATGATGTTAATACATGTCCATGCCTAAAACCTGACCCACATAACCAGATTATTTCATAATCAATAGTATAATCACCCACCATTAGGGGTTATTATCTCACATAATTGCCTTTAAATAAACCACACTATCTATTTCTACTTTTGTCCTCTACTTTACGTAAGTTGGTATGATTTATGGGCATGAATCACTAGGTAAAGGGTTCCATTCATTTAAGCAAAAAAAAAAAAAAAATTCATTTCTCACATCTTCTACATTTATCATCTTCATTTACTATCTTTATAACATATAATATACACTATTTAAAGAAACATTCCCCATACATACGTAGTAACTTAATCATCAAATGGCACCTATACTATACAAAGAACTTGTTTTGTAGGAGTTCGTGAACTACCATCCAAGCTCTTTTTCCTTCACCTTCAAAGCCTAATAATTACCTATGGAAAATCCTAAAATTTAATGAAGTTTGCTTCAGACTTTGTTAGTGGTGCTATATATAGGAAGTAGAACAAAAACCAACTCATTCCTATATTTTTATGCATGTTCTTAAATTATTTTTATGGCTGACAATCGAGAAACACCAAGACAAGGGAGAGCTATAAACCTTCTCACTACATGTGCTCCTCATCTTCTCCCGATTTGCAACAACTTTCCTAACAAGTGAGAGTTCTTAGCAAGGTTATTCTATCCACACGAAAGCAACTCAAGGATTTCCTTTTTCTTAACAATTGACACAATTATTGGCTTCATCACTAGCATCAGTAAGTGTATAAAAAAAACTCCAATTCCTATTATAAACAAGTCAAAATAAACTGCAAGAGAGTAGGCAAGAGCATCATCGCTCCTAAAAGCCATAAATAATCCATTATCGCTATTATGAGTAGCGTTTTCAAAGTGGACTCTTTAAGCATAATCTTTAAAAGTCCAAAACCAAACTAGTAAGTAGTCACAGTTATAAGTGAAATCGTCTCCATCACCATCACTCCTCCTAAAAGTCTTCCTCAGATAGTTTTGAGTAAATAAAGCCTTAAAAAAAGTGAAATATATGGATATATAAGCCTCTAAGGTAGATGGATATAACCCCTACTAGGTGAAGGTTTATTTAATGTCTAAATGAATTTTTGACTCTAGTCTCTCTAAGGACATCATCTTCACAAAGATGAATGTGAACATTATGATGGGCTTACAAACCTAGAAGAGTGTATAAAAAAATATACGTAATAATTTAAAGTTTATCATGCAAGATAATGATGCCAAGTGCAAGATCCTCTTGACCATATTCCACATATTCATCTAAATATGGTATCATGACTTGGAGCTTAACTCTATTATTAGCTTTGATAATATTTATGCAAAGCTCATTGTCCATTTTAACACAAGTATCCCAAATAATAAGATATTCATCAAGTCTTTTACCATCACCTAATAGGAGGACGAGGACACTAGAGCATACCTAAAAAGGTTCAATGAGGAGATGCTTAAGGTGGATGGCTTTCTTAAACGAGTATCCATAAATGCCTAGATTAATGAGGTCCATGACTTCATTTTAAGGAGAGAGCTTTGTGCTATCTCAGATAAAGAACTCATTAAAGTAAAACAAGTATTAATTCTCAAAGTTAAAGAAAAAAAACTCTAAGCATGATCGATAATCTAATTGTCCTCATGAACTTGGAAGGATAAATTTACAGTCACTTTATCTTTTCCAAACTCATGACTACACTTTTGAAACCACCAGAACACTTTATCTTTTCCAAACTCATGACTACACTTTTGAAACCACCAGAACATAGGTGTTTGAAGATAAAAAATAATTTATACAATGCACTCCTTCTATAAAGGGTGATACCACACACACACACACACACACATATATATAAGCTAAATAAGTACTATTTATTTTATATAGATAATAGACATAATACTAAGAGATATTATGACTTAAAGAAATAGATGAAGAAATTGATTGGCAAGGATTATCTCTATGAAATAAAAAGCCTGGCTGAAATATAGAGGGGGAAAAGGTAGGCATGTCATATAAGATATTATTTAAGATCAATATGATTTTAGACGGGTTTTTAGTAGGTGGTTACTTTAGCTAGAAGAAAAATACTTATAGGAAACAAATGTTTGTTGTCTCTCAACTTTCAAATCTATGAAATAAACCTATCATATTTACACTTAAAGATGAAAAGGGGGTGAACTTTCTCTATGAGGCAGTGTTAGTGATCACTACTATCCTCTCTAACTATACAAAGCACATAGTACTCATGGATGATGAGTGTATTGAATATTCTCTCCTAAAAAGTGATGACATAGATGGGCATTAACTTATCTATATTGACTTCAATTAAAACTCTATTAATTAGGATAAAAGGAAAATATGTACTAATTGAGGCAACCATAGATATATTAATCACCATATGTTCCTAATAGATATACCAATCATTATATTCACCTATCTTATATATTGTGCTTTCTATAAACTTTATTATTATCAAAATGAACTTGGTCTATAACATCATATTTGATAAATCCTGTCTTCATAAGATTAATATGACAATTAATACCAAGTACTTGGCTCATGATATTCACAACTAAAAAAGGGTTGGTAGGGAATCAGATGGTCTCTAATAGATGTATATCTATTTACTTTAAGGGCAAAAAAGTCTTATTAGCAACCTAGGAAAGGTCGGCTCTTTGAATAAGATACAAGAGGTAAATATAGAGTAAGTCAACTTCTTTGATGAGATCTTGTGGGCTTATAAAACCACCTAAAAGTCTATAAAGGAAACACCATTTCTTTTCACTTATGATTCTAAAACCATGATATCTATTAAGTTCAGATGCCCAATCTATAAAATATCATATTACTTTTTTAAGGGTAATAAGAGAGAATTTAAGGTAAATCTAGATATCTTAAAAGAAATCTAACTCTTCTTTTCTCTTTTAGAGAAAGAAATACATATATAAGAAAAATTAGTACCATAATGCCAAAGTAAAAAAAAAAGCAATTGAAAGTGAGGGACTTGGTATTGAGAAAACTATAGTCTACATAAGTTTATAAGGAAAAGGCAAACTAATCCTAAAATAAGACAGGCCATCAAAGTCACAAGAGTGATCAAGACCAACACTTCCCTTCTCTAAGAAATGGAAAGGAATAATTTTCGTTATACATGATATTTAAATCACTTAAAGATGAACTATCAATAAATAGATCTTTTATACTTTAATGTTTTTTCATAAATAAAAGAAGTGGTACTTTCTGTATGTTCAATCATCATTATATTCTCTCTACTTTTACCCTCTAGAAAAATATCCATAAGTCTCTATATAATTCCCCATCCCAAAAAAAAAAGAGGCTATTTTATCTAGGTACAAAACAATCTGTATCCAAGCATAAAAACAAGCTTGCTTGATTACAAGGCATTTACCATCCATGCAAAAATAACATTTTGCCTAGATACAACTTCAATCCTTTCGAAGACATAAATGACCATTTTGCTCAGCTAAATGATGAACAAAAACATAAAAAAATTTTAACCAATAAAAAGATGTAAAACCCAAAGAGCAATATCATTCAAATATAAATTTTATATCTTGTATACACCTATTCAACCTAATATTAGGGGGTTAACCACCCCGCATATAAAGTTTAGAACTTTCAATTTTTTTTTTAATTAGGGTTCTCTTTCACACACATATATAAGCCATTAAATTTCACTAAGTAACAACATCATTTTCATTACTCAAGCTTAAACTGTTTTAGATACCTAGGAATTTTTCTAAGTATTGGGACTCTAGATCCCCTATTAGGACATATAATTAGACTTCGGCCCTCAAATAAAAAGTGCTATAAAACTTAGAAAATAAATTTCTACCATATAAAATGAAAAACACAACACTTGTAAAAACATTAACTTTATGAAACCACAAATCATAAAGCCTAACTCGAGCAAATACATAATACATATATTAAAGGGACCTATAAGACTAGGAAAAAGGTTATTAAACTATATAGTAAGAATAAAAATAATAAACAAAAGCTAGACTATTCATCAACCTCTTAGGGATCCTTCTTAGCTAAATTGTTTCAATCTCCAAGTTAGAATCATTCCCTCTCATAACAATAGCACCATGTATAAACAACTTCTCTATTGAACCTTACTCTACTCAATCTTCCACCACAACTTCCACCTTATCCAAATGGTCTTTTTTTTTCCTATCTACTTTGAAAGCTTTACCATCCTCTTTTTTAGTCTCCAAAATCATATGTTGGCCCTAAGTAACTATCTCATCATGTTTAAGAAAGAGTTCCCCAAAGTCAAGGATAATAGCTAGAAGAAAGACTTATGTAAAGTCCATGTCGATATCAATAGATAAATTAAAGAAGTGACTCGTCACTTCTATAAGCTTATCCTATAAGGTCTTCAATAGAGAAAGGGTCCCTTTAAACTTGGCCTTGAACTCATTTGAGGTATCCTTCAGAGTCCTCACATGGGGACATTCAACATGAACATGATCAACATCACTCTTAGCCATAAATGGGTCATAAATCCATCTCTTTAACCTTTCATTATTAGGTAAAAAGCTCATGGTCAGCTTTATTAATGTTTTTCCTAACAATGTTAAGTTAATTTACTTAGGCATTTTTTGTTGTCAAACTTTACGGAGAGCCTTTTAGAAGTTGTTAAGTAAGGTCTCAAAATATATTTGGGTGTTGTTTATAGCTCGAAGAGCTTAATTAATCTCATTGACCACATTCAAAGCCTAAAGTGCATCTGCGTTTTCTCCCTCCTAAAATTATGGACAATATGTACCTGTATTTGGAAGGCCTATAATAAAATATTATAAAAGGAAAAAAAAAAAGAGGAAATGGAACAAGGAACAAGGACATAAAAAAATAAATAACACTTATATAGAATATTATCTATGAAGTGAACTCCAAATAGTTGGAGAAGTTTCCCTTATTACTGTACCACTTTAGATCTCTAGGAATTTACTAGAGCCCCTCCTAACACATAAAAAATGGGTATCCCTCTTATCCCTTATATGGTAGGGTTATTACCGAATAAGATTTTTATGTCATGTCTTTTTTTTTTATCCACTTTAACATCAAGAGAACCATATATCCCAATGTTGGCTTTCGGGGTTGGGTATTGGTTTTAGGAGTAACTACCACCTTGAAGAATATAGGGGTAAGGGAGCTATATTTCTACTTTTTAGAGTACTCATAAGAAAAACTAGAATAGGATATTAAATGAGAGTTGGATCCTTTTTATTGACATAAAAGATTATGAAAAGTCATTTCTCTTAACAAGAATACATGTATTCTCTTTTGGAAGGCTAACCTAAAAGCAATTCAACCAAAATTTATTTCTATGGCTAGGCTTTTATTTTTTTAAGTCTATGCTTATGTTTGTTTTGCTTATTCCAACAATAAGGCTTACTCAACCTCTTCCTCCTAGAGTTTAGTAATGACCTCCTCTAATAACCAAGAACCGAATTCGAACAATGAGATTCTTAATTGTCTCTCTTGAAGCAATTTTTTTTGTTGATTTTTAGACTAAAGTCCACCTACATTAATATAAAGGTTCACAATACATCATAAAAAAAAAATACACAAATCCAAGATAATAGTTCCTACATATGCACTACACCCTTCTTCAGAGTGTGTTATTTGGCTAGAAGATTAATGTTATATTATTCTTTGTACTATTGCAACTATTTATATAACAATTTCTCTTCTTCTGAAAGGCCTAGTCTTGAATTGTATAAGCCTTTAGTGATCCTCTAAAAAATGAAATATATATCTTTTGGCCCCTAACCAGAGAGCTTCTTGCTTGTACTTCAAATTGCACAACTCTCATTTCAAGTCTCTCACATGATCTGTCTTACCATGAAAAATTCATTTTATGCAACTTTTAGCCTAACCTAAGAATACATTGAACTAGGATAGTTCATGTGATCTACTAGCACACCCAATTAACTAATAATAGTATTTGAATATTATAAGGGATTGCGCTTCCCTAATATGTCACATATGCTTCTTAAAGGAAAAAGGATGCTCATCCATTTTGGTGTAGTTGGCTTATAAAATCTTAAAGAAAATCATATATGCAAAATAAGTGAGGGGTAACTCATACTCATACTTATTTTTATTTTTAGGCATATAAATAGGAATTTTATCTCCTACCCCCCCTCACGAGCTGATATACTCATATTATTTTATATTTTTAGTACCTTATTCTTATTTTTTTATTCATATTTTATGTCTTAAAATATCTTACTTATTTGTTTTTATGCTTAACAGTGCTAAGGAGACACAAAGTATAAAAATAAGCTAAATGAAGTATTTTTAGCATAATTTCAAGCAAATGACTAGAAAAAGCACATTGAGACATGTCAATTGAAGCTAAGAAATGCAAATTCTAATTACATTAGAAACCCAACTTGAACAAGGAATCATAGTGGGGTTAAGATTGGTCAAATCAAATATGTCAAACTAGATCTCTGTATACTCTTTGGACCATATTTAGACTATAAGTGAAGTTTTGTTACGATTCAAGTTGAATTGAAAATTAGACATCTTTATCTTTCCATCCATATATGGTAGGCCCAATAACTCATTTGTATAAGAGAAAACAACATCTTTAAAATCAAGTTTGAAATATGCTATCAAACTAGCATGAGTCCAGCCAATCTTTCTATGTTGAGATAATGATATGAAGCTCATTAATGACATGACAAGGATCCTACTTGACCAAGAACCTCTCTAGGAATGCATAAGTTATTAAAGTCAGATTAATGTAAGGAAACCTTAAAGTAATCTGATTAGGAATTACTTATTAACTTAAAAACTTCTCCGCCTCTTAACTCCATATATAACCAAACCTAACATCTAAAAAAAAGGTAATTGCGTTCAACATATAGGAGAAGAGAAAGAGAGATTATATTGTTTTTAGAATTATATTTTTATCTTTTTTATTTTTTGAATTTGCGACAAGCTTAGTTTTCAATTTGAAGAGGTCAATACTCTTGAATTTTAAATTATCATGGGGATTTATGCTTAAAATTATTCTATATCTAATTATCATACATGGATATCTTATGGTTTTATATGATTAAACTTGATGATTAATGATTGAAATTCTATATGATGCATAATATTTGTTTTTTGGTTTTAAATATTTTGTTATTGATTAGTTTATGTTGAATGCATAACTAATTAACTTAAATAACAAAAATATTTAATTTTCAAACTCATGTTTGATTATTTGTTACTTGAAAAATATATGTTTTGATTAAATTAGCTCCCTATTCGTATTTAATTATCATGAATCAATTGTACCAATCTTGATCTTAATATTGTCATGTAATTAAATCTTATATGCTTAATAAAGGTTGTTATGTGATTATGGTTAATTAATATACGGATGCTAGGTTAGCTAAAAAGTAAGGATAGGTAGAAAAAAAAATTATTTTTTTCATTGTTAATTTATTTATTATCACAAATAAGATTAGAAAATATATCTAAATTCAATGATTAATGTTTAAGTATCATTGAGGAATACTTCATATAAAAAATGTTTTTTCTTTTTAATTTTTTTTTATATTATGTTGAATCTGCCTCTTAATTTTCATAATTGATTTATTTTGTTTTCTTAGATTTCTAAGTTGTTTTTAGTTATTTTAGATCATAAACAAAATCCATTTTTTAATTAAACTTGCATATTAGTTGATGTCGTAGATTAGCATATTTCATGCATTTGTACTTGGTTTGCTTTAATTTAAACTTAAATAGCTTGTCTTAATTGAGTAATTAAGTTCTAATACTTGTATTTTTATGAGATAATACCCTTAATTTGCATGACTCTTATCACACCCGGATATCGCGACGACCGATTAAAAAAATCATCTTGATTGGAAAACAAACAAATATTTGACATCTTGTTCTTTTAGGGGAGAAGGTCTTGTTCAAGGAGTCGTCACCTAGTATTATGGTTACTAGGAACCCTAACTGGTCAACAGAGATTCTATGGTACGGAACTGGTTACGCAAAAGGGAAGATATTATCACTCCTTAAGCGTTCTACCTGAGGTAAGCTGCATTGCTGGTTTTGTCTTAAATTGCTAAAGGTTTGTTTGTGTTCCATTTTTATTGGTCATCCTATAATATTTCCGACTCTGACGTTAATGAATATTTGCCTACGAATATTTCCAACTCTGACGTTGATAAATATTGTATAACTCAAAAAGTACAATATTCCTGATTCTGGTGTCAGTGAATAAATTCGCAAAAATTTGAATTTTTTAAGAAAGGAAAAACATTTTTTTATTATCTATTTTTCCTGTTCTGTTCACCGGTTGAGTATAGAAACAAGTGAATTATAATTCACTTGCTACAGTGGCAAGTGAATTATAGTTCTCAGCTACTGTAGTGTGAATTATAGTTCACAGCTACTGTAGCGTGAATTATAATGCAGGAGGGGAAGTCGAAGACGATGGAGATGAAGATGTTAGGTTGCTGGTCGAACGGACGCTCTCTGCTTTGCTTCTTCCTGTTTTTCACTTTCTCTCTCAGAGTCTGCCTGATGCTGGAGCTTGATGATGAAGACGATGTCGAAGGTGTGCTGGTTTGCCAAAGCTACCTTCTCTCCTTCTCTGTTTCTGTTCTTCGTGCGCTTCTCCTCTGGTCGTCGGCTCTTCAAAACTGTATCCTTGGTCGACATTGCCACTGCCCACTCTGTGCCTACCAGCAGGTCCATCTTCGACTAGTTTAGCTCCAGGCATTACTTGACCACCTCGAGCTGTCTGACCTTCATTCGACTTGACCATAGCTGGTGCTGGCTTTGAAGAAACAATGTTGATCTCCTCCACTTTGCCAGGAGCACCAGACTGAGGTTTTTGCACATTTGTATCAATTGAATTTCTCTATGCACTTCCGACAAAGCGAGGTAGTTGAGTTCGCCGAAAGAAAAAGAAAAGAAAGGCAGGAGCTGGCATAATCTGCGGAGGAAATGGCAGTCACCAATGAGCCTAACTGCTGGTGTTCCAGGAAAAGTTCCAGTGTTAATGCTTATCGGCATAATGGAAGATGGACCACTTATGGGATTCGGAGTTGAATTGGTCACTCCATCAGTCGTGCTACTAATCTTAGCAATGGCAACTTGAACCCAAGCTTGCATCTGAGTGCTTCCAGTGGAACTTGCAGAGCCACTTTGACCACCCTGACTTGGCGTAGGAGATGCTGAACTTTGAGTAGGACTAGTCACCATATTGTGGTTACTGCCTGTGCCTAATGTAACATCATGACTAGCCAGTGTGCGACAGAAACTTGCATAACACCGTAGACGTGTGATAAAATGTGAAGCTAGATCAAGATCTGCATCAACATAAGCCTGCATGAAATTCTCATGGTTAGAGAAAATCATCAAATCAGTAAACCTGATGTTGTGGTTATTGGTTACTGATGCTGGCCATGGAGACGCTGGTGAAGGAAGACTGGTGCTCACGGTTGATGATTCAACTTATTGTTCACGGTGGAGAAGAAACTTCTCATGACTGAGGAGCCGGTACACGCTTATTGGAGTTTGTAGTTTGCTGGAATTGATGGAGCTCTTCTGCTGCTGCTGCTGCTGCTGGTTGGAGGAGGCGCGCCTTGCTGGTTGGTGATGCATGCTCACAATGCATGGAGGTGGCTGAGATGAAGGATGATGGTTAATGGGGAGAGTGAGAACGGGGAGGATGAAAAAGGAAAAAACTGAGGAGGGGGAAGGTATGGCTGGTTTGAGACAGGGAAGAAGAGAGGAAAAAGCTGGGGGACGGGGCAGCGCCCACTCTTTTTTATAAATGTTCTTTTTTTTTTTTTTTTTTTAGGGTTTCTGGTAATGGCCTTCTCCTAGGGTTTTCTTTCATTTCTGCATACACTGAGATCTGTATTTATAATGCAAGAGTCCCTTCGCGTTTGAGAAACCAAGTTTCAATCAAACTCATTCTCTTCTTTGAAGTTTGAATTTGATTAAGAACCAAATTTGAAAGCGGATAACTATCATTATCTTGAAGACAGGGATTATCTTGAAGATAAAGATAGAATGAAAAAAGTACATTGTAGTCCTGGTTTTCACGCAAGTTGACAAATCATACTTTTCATCGAAATAAATCTCTTATCTTTTAATTTTATATTTTAAACCCTGTAAAATTAAATTAAAAGCCAATGAGCCAAAATTGGGTTACAACAACTCTAACGCTCGTCACGAGCCCCTTCGAGCTACCTGCTTTTTCTCTCTACTCGGAGGGATGTTCTTGCCATGTATCCTCTTTTTAATAGGGCATTAACATCTATAATATAGAATATGATGGTTGTCTTATGATAAATATCTTCTAATTGATCCCTGGGTTGCTTGATTTCCCACAAATGTTATCTTTTATTCTCTACCAGAGGTTTTATAACTCTCACTTTGATCTCTCTATACTCGGTTCTATAAGGTCTCATAATCTTTTTTTGGCCTCACCATGATCAAATCTAGAGGGTCTTTTAACCATCACTCTAGGCCCACTAGGTTTAAACCCAAATGTCCATGAGGGCTCCTCTTTTTGCCCCATGATCTAGATATATGATAGATATTTTTTCATCCTTTTTAATTTTTAAAAGGCAAAAGCATTTTGCATTTATTCCATATATTCATGCGTTGTCTTTCTGAATTTTCTACATTCATATACATAATGACACATCGGTATGAAAAATGACATGACACTTGATTAGATAATCTGGATAGGATAAACCAATATGAGATGAGTATGGATACCACATTAGATCTTTAAGTCACCTTGACCATGAAGACTTAAGGGACTACTAATGGGTCTAGGTTTAACATCTTCGAGCTTGACTCATCAGACATAAGTCTAAGATTGGGCTCGAGGAGTCTCCCCACCTTTATGCATAACCAAGAGATAATGCCAATAAACATATTTGTCCAAGGCCTCAAATCTTATTCATTTTTTCCATGCTCGAACAATATTTCTCATATTAGGTCCAAGTACATCTTTGGACTAGTCTCTAATGGCATCTAAGGTTAGTGACTCGTTTTCTAGAAAAGATTAATAAGCTCAATTAGCTCAATCTTTTAAGTGGTTTAATTGGCATATTTCCTCAATAATTAGCTTCAGGATGCCCATACTAGAATTCAAGACCTTCACATCCTCTCATAGTTATAGTTAGATTTAAGGATCCCTTACTCTGATCCAACTACCTAGGTCAACTTTTACTTGCCAACCCTTAGTATAGTTGGCATTTAGAATTTATTGCTAATGTGATCCCACTATAATTGGGCTTCACATTAAGGCGTTAAGGTATGCTAATGCCTAAAACCTAGCAAATCTGACCATATTATTTTACAATCAACAATGTAACCACCCATCATCATAGGCTATTATCTCACATAATTGCTCTAAAATAGACTACACAGTCTATTCCTATATTTATCCTCCACTTTATGCAAGTTGCCTTGATATATATGCCTATAGATAACCACGTATGGATTTTGATCCATTTTGACATAACACTTTCTTTCCCTACAACTCTTGTATTTATCATCTTCATTTATTATCTTTGCAGCATATAACACACAATCTTTAAGATAATATTCCTTTTATATTTTTACTAATTTAATCATCAGATGATATTTTATACTATACATGGACTTGTTTTAAAGGATTTTGTGGACTATCAATTATGCTCTTCTTCCTCAACCTTCAAAGCTTAATAATCGGCTCTAAAAAAGCTCGAAGTTTATTAAAGTTTGCTTTAAACTTTGTTAATGAATCATTTTAAACCACACATGTTATGATTAAAAGATGCTTTTACATTATAATGTCATAATATCAATAATCCCTAAAAGAAACGTTATTAAACTCAGCCTAATAGGTCAACTCAACGACCTACCAACCTAGCCCTTGGCCACTTTAGGTTTCAAACTAATCCATTCACCTGATGTGTCATGGCAGGTTAACTCACAACCTGGTCGCTAAGGTCCAAACCTAGTTTAACCTTTTATAAAGAAAATTAAAATGATGTTGTTCTAACCTTTTTTTCAAAAACACAATTCTTGAAATAAAATCATTTTAGATTGACCTGAGTTAACTTTCTAACAGAAATGTTGGCAACGTCAACATCACCCTGGTTTTACTAGTCTTTATTTTTTTCTTTTTATGAACAATTCTTATTACTATTTCTTATTTGTTTTATGAAAGATTGATTGAGAAATATTATACTATAAAGTATTTATCTAGCAATATGGTGAGGTTTAATTCCATAAGGCTGATTTTCTAACAAATCATATTGGAGAAGATGGGCTGCTTTTTATTTGTTTTTCCTCAGTTTCTTTTCGCCAAATAAAAATTAATGAAACCCAAAGCTTCTTTTTTTTTACCTTTTCTCTCTCTCAAAGAAAGTAAAGGGTATGGTTGCTTTCATTAGAAATGGAATATTAATTATAATTATAAAATAAAATGATAGTGTAAAAGATTTGGTTGATGATAAAAGAGTATTATCAAACAAGTTCTAGTCATGATTTGAATTCAAAATATTAAAGAAGTAAAGCTTTACGATAAAACCTTAATCACCTAACCTTAACCTTGGAAAAGAAAAAGAAAAAAAAACATTGAATTATTCAACTAAATTAATCAAGTAAGAAACTAAAACTCGTGAGTTTTTAATTGTAGCTAGCACTATTCACAAACTCATATAACATTGTGGACTAATTGTGCATTTTTTAGTAATTCATTTTGGTCCTTAAATTTTAATTTTAGGCAATTTGATCCTAATTGAAGGCCAATTGCTTTTGATATTTTACTCAATGGTGAGATTGGAAGAAGAGGGATTAGAATAAAAAAAAGCATCAAACATGGGTAGCGTGACAGAGAATTCAGGAAAAATACACTTAAGTCCTCAAACTTTAAAAATAACATAAATTATACAATTTAGGTTCCTATAAATTTTAAAAAATCAATTTTGATACAAAAATTTATTTTTATTATTTTTTAGTCCTTGACTAGAGAGAGGAGAAATAGATGGGTTGTTGAATTCCGACAATGAGGGAAAAAGTAACCCTTCAAGCCATTTTCGAACACTAAATGGATTTCTTTTTTCTTTTTTTTGTTCATGGGTTTCATAAGATGAGAGAGGCTTGATGGAGGTTGTTCGGAGCCTTAATGTTTCATGAAAAAATAGATTTAAACTGAGAAAGATAAATCTAACTCGGTTTGATTTTGGGTTTTTGGATTTTTTTTCGGGTATTTTAAGTTAACAGATTGATTTATGGGTGTTCCAAAGGTGTTAGCAAGGTGTGTTTTGGGTTGAAATGATTTAAAAATTGAGTTTTTTTAACCAAAAAAGGGGTTGCCCCGATGTTTCGTGCACCACAGTGGTGGCCAGAATCTGGGCTTGCAGACAACACACCGTCTGTGTTTTTTTTTTATATATAAAAATAGGGATGAATGACAGGTAGTCCACATCTTTATAAAATAATAATAAAAATAAAACCAAGCCCAAGCATGCGGGCCTAGGCTTGAAGGCCCTCTCACGCGCCTGTTTTTTTTTTTTACCCTCTTTGTTTTTTAATATATATATATATATATATATATATATATATATATATATATATATATATATATATATATATATTATATTTTGGTTTGA
>Ga0307513_10004686_pt1 | contig 18194 bp, 13 predicted proteins | sample 15_EM_MG_FD_202174 | JGI IMG/M metagenome (GOLD analysis project Ga0307513, IMG submission 202174) | Populus trichocarpa ectomycorrhiza microbial communities from riparian zone in the Pacific Northwest, United States - 15_EM | ecosystem: Host-associated > Plants > Roots > Unclassified | place... | reverse complement strand
TCTCTAGTAGTCCTGAAATTTATAAAACTCGAACTAATAATCTTTAAAATAAACCTAGAACATAACTAGTTAAACTATACCTGTTAGAGTTAATTTTGACCTCCCCTCTTAATATGGTAAGAAAAGGTAAAGAGAATGGTGGAGTTCCAAGTCTTACGTCTAAAAGGAGAGCAAGGTTTCGTTTAAATTTTCATTGGTTTAGGTTTTCCACAAGAGGATGCCTCCAGAACCAGTCAATCTTCATCATGACTACTGTAATACTCACCAAGTCTTTGCTGTACAGTAGTGAGTTTAATTTCTTGCATTATTTTTCTCTCATTTCTTTTCTAAACTGTGGATGCGAGAATAAGTTTATTGAAACATTGATAGTTTTTATGTTTTAAAAATATTTTAAAAAAATTAAAGTTTATTTATTTTTTTATTTGTTTTAAATTAATTTTTTTATATTTTTAAACTGTTTTAATATTCTAATATCAAAATTATTTTTTTCAAAATATATATATATATATATATATATATATATATATTATTTTGAAAAGTAAATGCTATTAAACACTTTTCTTGAAAATCAAGGTGTTTCATAAATAATTTATTATCTACCGTACCATGTAGAGCTCATCGAACATGTTGTTTGCTTTAACAAATTTCTCATGCAAAACTAAAAAAGTATTAAAATGATATTTTAGCAGTTATTTTTTAAAATATTTTTTGCACGTAAATATATTAAAATAATATTTTTTATTTTTAAAAAATTATTTTTAATATTAGAATATCAAAATGATCTATAAACACTAAAAAATATTAATTAAAAAATAATAATAATGTTTTTCAAAAGATTTTTTTAAATGTCAAAATAAACAAGCCCCTAGAGCAATAAATATCTTGGAAAGTCTTATCTGGTTCTTAAGTTTGTTATACAGGATTGAGACTTTGACATTTGTAAATGGATGTGTCATCTAATGAAAAAATGTTATACGACATGGTTAATGATGAAAACTAAATTAAAAATGGGTCTACTTTGAGGTTAAGTTTTTGTTAGAATTTAATCTTTCTTGATATAAGCTTTTTAATATAAAATATTGATATATATTAAAAAATTATAAGTAAATATAAAATTGATTTTAAAAAATTATTGGTTGATATATTTTGATATTAAACTCAAAACTCTCTAAAAAAACTCAACAAAAAAAAAACAAAAATATCTTAGTATTTATAAAGTGTGAAATTAAAGCTAAGCTCGATAAATACTCAAGCTTTTAGATAAGAGATATTTTAAGTAAAGTGAGCTTTAAATTATTTTAAACTCACATATATATGGGTTAGAATTGAGTTTGAGTTTATTGTAAAGTAATTTTTTAGAATACAAAAAATTATTTTTTAGCCACTCTATAATAATTTTGGATTTGGGTTTGGAATTAAAAAATTTTAGTCGGTGTAAAATTATATATGTCAATCATGTTTTTATCCGGTCGAGCCTATAAATGCAAGAACTTAAAGAGTCTCTTCCATAGGTATTTTCTACAAACATAAATAGTTTTTTCAGCTAGAAAAACTTCAAATTTATAACCAAAACATTCAGTTTAATTCTAGATTTATGGTGGCCAATCAAAATTGATAAAGATATCAGAATTAATTATTTAACTTTTTAATTTTTAAAATTTATTATATAAAAAGAGGTAAATAAAGAGTTGGACATAAGATTTTTTTTCATATTTTACATATTCTTTTTCATTTTAAGCTTTGATTTTCTTTCAAAGTTTAGAATATAACCATAAACTAAACAATTTATATTTTATCGCTGATCTAATATATTAACACTAACCAACTAAATAAATTATAATGATAATTCTATAAATAATTAGATATTTTATATTGACTTCTTTGTTAGGATATTAAGTGTGAGAACACATAAAGTTCAAGATGTAAAATTTATTTTTTAAAATTGTAAAGGATAATCTCGATTTGAACCAAACAACATGAGATTTATTGTAATTATCCCTAAATAAAATTATATAGAATGTATATATCATCAAGTAAGAATTATTGTATTTTACATTTGTGTTTTGTGGTTATTAATCTAATTTATAAGTGAAGTGATGTGATAGATTTATTTTATTTAATAAATTTTATCATCCACAAGGCGTGGAGCAGGTCACAAAACTTCATGTGATAAAAAAAAATAATTCGATAGGCATGTCGAATAATTACAGGCACATGCTTCCTCGGAGTGATGTTACACTGGAACCCAGTATAAGATGTGTTGCCCACCTTCTATTTAACAAAAATAACACTAATTCACATGAATGACGCACCACACCACCGACACTGTATTTTTAAAACAATTTAAATTTTTTTATTTTTTTTTATTTCAAATTAATGTTTTTTTAATATTTTCAAATCATTTTGATATACTAATGTAAAAAATAATTTTAAAAAAATAAAAAATATTTATTTTAATTTATTTCCAAATAAAAAACATTTTAAAAAGCAACCGCAACCACACTCCTAAACAGATTAAGATCTAGATCACCGGTTTGAATTCTACAAATTTCAGGGTTACTGGAGATTTATATAGTCGTTAATACGCGCAAGCTGACCCGAATACCCACGTTAATCTAAAAAAAAAACTATACCTTACACTAAAAAAAATTGCAGTATCAAATTAAAAAAAAAAACATATTTTGTTATTTAAAGCATTCTTGTGGATAAGCATGCTTCAAGTATTTTGTATTGAATTATAATTATAATTATAATTCCTTCTCTCTACGTATACCTACCATGCGTGTAATTAATTTGTTTTCGGATTATGGGCTCCACCTTCCTTTCAAAGAAGCCCTGCCAATTCCATGGTGGTTACTTGAAAGTTTTATCATCAGCTTCCGTGTGAGTAATAGCTGTCGGTTTAGAGTAGAGTCTGGTAGCGGTGTTTTTCTATATAAAAAAAATTTGTTTAATATTAATTTTTTATATATTTTTAAATTATTTTGATATGATAATATTAAAAATAATTTTAAAAAACTAAAAAAATTATTATATATTATGAGACACGCTATAATGAGATGGAGAATTTCTCGCCCAGGCAAGAAAAGTGAGGTGGAAATAGGATGGAGTTGGTTTTTCATAAAGAATGATTGGACGGTGCATGTTCATCAAGGTGAGGTTGTGACACGTCGTCAACTAAGGGGATGCGAGCTAGCTTTCAGTGCAAGAATATCAATATTTGGGTAGAAATTAAAAAAAAAAAAAAACTAAAAGGGAATGAGGTTTTCTGATATTATTATTTTTCCCTTCCTGGCTAAAAAATTTGGAATTGGTAGTGGGTGTATTAAGGTAGTTATATTTTTTTATATTGAATGGACTAAAATACCCCTTCAAAGCAAAAAAAAAATTGAAATGGTGTGGGGGATCATGTTTGACTTTTCTTTTTTAATATCACAGTAAAATAACTACGTTACACTGATTTTAATTTAGATATTTAGCAAAGAAAAAATAATATTTAATATTAAAAAGTTGTTAATATTTTTTTTTTACACAAACACACGTGGCTATATTCGTGTTTTTTAAACAACGTTGTTTGGTGGTCAAATATCAGTTTTCATGATAGTGTTTTAATTTTCAGGACAATCTCTTCATCGTTGGATAACACTTCTGACTAACATCTCTCTGGATTGGTATCAACAACTTTTTTTTATCTTTTCTCTCTCCTACTCTATTTATATGCATGGCCATGCAAAGTTTTAAAGCATCCTTTCAATTTTTTTTTTTTCTGTCAGATTTTGTTCTTATTTTTTTTTTTATTTTGTTTTTTTTGATCATTTTTTAGTATTTTTATTAACATCCCTCAACATTTTATTTTATTTTATTTTTATTCTAGATTTGGTTATTGTTATTTGTTTTGTTTTAGATCCTTTTTTATTCAGACTTTCTTTTTCAATTTCGTCCCTTGATATTTTGCTGGTTGAGAATTTGATTTCATGATTTTTTTAGGTTTGCCTTCTACGAGATGATTTCAACCTCGAGACCCGGGTCACTGGTTTGAAAGGTTTGGTCGGGCTGACCTAAGTCTTTTTTAGGTTATTTTTTATAATTGATTTTTTTTATTACATCCTTTTAATATGTTATTCCGATCTCATGTGTTGCGTCGCATGTTTCGCAACTTAACCCATGTTGACTCGAACCATGTTTGTTTTGTTTGATTTATTTGTTGTTGTCTCATACCAAGTTTGTTTTATTTGATATCGTTTTTAGTGTTTTTTTCCTATCAGATTTTATCCTCATTCTTCGTAGGTTTGCTTTTTAATTTTTTTTGTTGGTTTTTTTTTTGTCTAAATTGGTCCATTTAGTATTGTTATTTATTCTTATATCATATAATTAAATTATACCAATTATTTTTTTTCAGTTGAATCTATGCCCCAAGTGAGCGTTCGCCCAAGCAGTTTTTTTTAGCCGATAAAAAAAAAAAATTTAGCCGCATAACTCAAACCCACAAATCTTAACCAAGCAGAAACAAAAGCACTGGAAGATTGAGTTTGTTGTCCAATCAAATTTGAATTTCAAAGGAAAATCCTATCTTCATATGCTATAGGATTTAATTAACCGGGGAATTCAAATTAGGAAAATTTTTAATTGTGATTTTTTTTTCTTGGGAGGCTCAGACCGCCTCAAATTGTTCCATAAAAAATTGTTTCTTTCAATTCAGTTTATTTTTCCTTTATATTCAACCCTATTTCAACTCAATAAATTATCCAATTATCCTTATAATTTCAAAATTGTTACGTTTTGGGTCACGAGGTGAACCCAATTAAATCATTTTTATTAAAACAACATTATTTTTGTTTTTTTTTCTTGGTGTTGCTACAGGCAAGTTATGGATTGTGTTTGGACAAGTTAAACATGTCAATAAAAATCTGGTCGAGTCAATATCTTATCTAGTTCAACTAAAAAATTAACTTAAATAAAACTCTAGCTCTTAAAGTTTTTAAATTAACCTATTACATCAAGTCGAGTTTAATATAATGTAATTTAAGTTATTTGCCCAATGACAATTAAAATGGATGTTTACTTTTTGGTTATCCAAGCTGAGCTTAAGTCATTGTGTACAAATAAAATTATTAAAAAAATCTTAATTTTAATGCATAATGTTTTTTACTATATTATAAAAAAAAGTGAATTGAAATTTGATGTATGAAAACTTAATTAAGGATATTTTTACCCACAAAAAAAGGCATTGTTAATATCTAACATAGAGGTCAACTATTATATATACACACACATATTTTTCACTCAATCTTTACATAAATGTGTGTTTGAGATTATACTGGGGTGAGCAAAAAAATAAAAAAACTAAATAAATCGAGAAAACCAGAAAAAAATATCCAAAAAAACCAAACTGTGAAAAAAACCGATTAAAATTTTGAAAAAACCGACCGGTTCGGTTTTATAAGACTGAAATAAAAAAATGAATCGAACTCAAACAGAGTCAAATCAGAAAAAACCGAGCCAAATCGGTTTTGGTTTTTTTTTTAAAAAAATCAGTTTGGTTATTGTTTTTTAATAAAAACCGAACCGAATCGAAAATAATCACCCCTAAATTATAGTACATGGTGTCTTTTAAAATAATTTTTTATTTTAAAATATATTAAAATATTTTTTTTATTTTTAAATAAACACATCAAAATTATTATAAAATAGTAAAAAAAATAATTTAATATTATTTCAAGCTAAAAACACTCCAAACCGGCTGTAAATCTCAATCTCTCTCTCTCTCTCTCTCTCTCTATATATATATATATATATATATCTCGTTCTTTAAAACAAGGATATTGGATCCCGCAAAACAAGCATAAGCCAGAATATACCCCCAATGCACTATGAAAATGGATGATACATTCAGCAGCATCAACACCGCTGTAGCTTTATCTTCTTCCTTTTTTTGGTATTTAAAATATAACTTTTATTTGATTTATTAATTACATTTCACACTAAATCCACTAATTTAGTAATAATCTATGCAGTGAACGTGTCTCGTTAATCTAAAACCATTGATAGAAATCAATGAGCACTTAATCTTGTCAATTTAAAAGTTTAATTAATTGAAAAATAGTAAAAAGGAAATTGAGAGACAACAAATACTATCTATTTCCTTTAATTATCTTACCATAATAAGTTAGCAATCCTTTAATTATTTTAATATATTTATAAATAAAAAATATTTTAAAAAATAATCACAATTACACTTATAAATACACATTTTAACTTTAACTTCGATAATGTGTTAAAATTAAAATCTTCAATGATTATCTCTTACATCAAATTTAATGTTTTTTTGGATGGCTATTACAACAATAATATTTACTATAATGTCTATAATTAAATAATTCGTTTTGCTTCCCACATCCCGACTTCGAGCTTGTTTGGCAGTGTAATTGCGAGTATTTTTCAAATAATTTTTTGTGCCAAAATATATGCCAATGATGTTTTTTTATTTTTTAAAAATTATTTTTGACATCAGCATATCAAAACAATCCAAAACGTACAAATCATATTAAATTTTAACAAAAAAAAAATTAAATTTTTTGAAAACACGGGTTAGACCGCATTCCCAAACATTCCTATCAACCACTATTAAAAATAATTTTGTTGAAAATATTCAAAAAAATAGATAATTTTAGAGAGAGCTTGTTTATCGAGTGCGGTGTACGTGTACCTCACAAAGAAAGCATGTAATACATTTCTTCATGAGTTGACAAGCACACCCGGTGCCCTTACTTTAGATGTAAAAAATTGATTGAAAAATACCTGACGGTACAATAAAAACCACCAAAACTTAAAAAGAAAAAAATAATAATATCTAACAAATTAAACGTCTCTCTCTACCTTTGCTCCCTCCCTTTTTTTTTTCCCAAGCTAATTCTCTCTTAATTGGCAAGAATCTCTTCCTTTGTTTTCTGTTTCTTAACTCGCAATTTACACCAGCCGCCTGGTTAAGCATCGAAGCACAGGCCTGCCAAGCCTGAGAGAGGGATATAACATCACCCTTGACCTTCCGTTTTTCTTGCAAGATTTTATAGTCATTAACTACAGTTGATTATACCTACGAACGTTGTCGGTGACCAGTACATACCCAAATTAAGATCTGAGAAATTTTGCAGATCTCTTAAATTCTTTGGCTGTTTTTCTTTATCTGGGATTTTGTTAAATCTGTGAAACATTCATGGGTTGGAGATATAAAGCTGGTTTGTTCTTGATAGCTGCTGTTGTTATTATATGGGTCACCTCTGCTGAAGTTACCCAGGTAATTTTAACTTTGTTTTTTTCAAATATTTTTCCTTTTTTTTTTTGTTGGGAATTGAATTGCGTATGTGTTTTGGTTAAATTTGTGAGTCGTTGATTAGATGTGTATATGCACATTATGTTCATGTTATCTCAGGGTTTATGCAATTGGCCCAGTTGTTGAAACTTGAAATCAGCATTTGCTTTTGTTTTGTTTTGCCTGAGATGCTATGGCTGTTTTTTCTTTTGTTGTTATTGGAATTGTTGTTGTGAAACAAATACATTTTTGTATTAAAAATTCAATTTTGAGATTGCTTAATTATAAAACTTAGCTGTATTGATTCACCCTTTTACATTTGATGGGTGGTTTGGGAGTTTTTTCGGTGAAAGATTCTTTGGTTTACAAAGAAATGAGGTGAAAAGAAGGGGAACGCCGAATTTTGCAGAAAATAAAAATTATCAGGCAAATAATTGTAGGTTATTTAGTCGAGCTGGTGATGGAAAGAGCGGAAGTGATGTATGTGAATATAATATAAAACAACACAGATCTGTAATAACATGATTACTATCTTTCTTTACTGTCTGGTTTCTTCGCAATGGAATGGATTGTTGGTGGATAACCGTAGGAATTATGTTCGTGCTAGTGTTTGCTAGAGAATGCTTGAGTTTTTATTGAAATTTATGGAAACAAAACTCTAAATGATAATGTTTTCGTGCATTTTAGTTTTTTGGCCTAATGAATGATGTATTGGTATAAAAATGCGTTGCCCTTGCCCATCAGGATATCTTTGCAGATTATAAGCAACCATTTGCAGTGACATATCTTGGAGCTTCTCTTATGGTGGTTTACCTCCCATTGGCATTCCTTAAAGACTGGATATGTAATCTGCTAAAACGACGGACTTCTAAAAGTGGTAATGATGCAGCCAACATAAATGGGTCATCCGATGAATTTAGCTCTCCTTTAAGTCACAAAATCTTTGAACTGGAACTTCAGGGAGCTTTGACGAAAAAAGGCAGTGAACTGGACCTTACATCTTCAGAAGAAGGAAGGCCTTTAGTTTCTAGACACAAGGATGATTTGAATGTTCTGAAACATGAAAAAGAGCTCACAGCCAGAGAAATTGCTATGTGTGGTTTTTATATTGCCCCTATCTGGTTTGTAACAGAGGTAAGGCTTCTTCAGGATTATCTTTTCCTTTATGCCTTTTGGCACTATAACAATCCATTTAATGTATCTAATATTGATCAAGGGAAAATACCAACATTGCTTTAAAATGCATGTACAAAACGAAGATAAGAATGTTTCTATATTGCTTGTCCATGTATGTATGCTAGGTTCACTCTTCTTTTTTGTAAAGGCTTTCAGTTCATAAAATTAACAGGAATTCAAGAAGGTTCTTAGTTAACCTCTTTTGTTGTGGGCAGTACCTATCAAATGCTGCACTAGCACGAACGAGTGTTGCGAGTACTACAGTTTTGTCATCAACTTCTGGACTTTTTACTCTTTTCATTGGTGCATTTTTGGGTCAAGATTCTTTAAATGCAGCAAAGGTGATAGCTGTCCTGGTGAGCATGGCTGGTGTTGCCATGACTACTTTGGGAAAAACGTGGGCTGCTGATGACTCACAACTAAGTGCTTCTGCGTAAGTCCACTGCTCTGTATTTGTTGGTTATGCTGCCTTACTTTTAACTTCCCTATCTGTCAGCATAAAGCGAAATAAGGACATCATTGGTGCTGTTCAATGTGCCCTTATAAGGTACCTTTCTAGTAATGCACCAAAAGACTTTCCAATTCAGGTTCCCAGTTCATTTTTTCTAAAGTATGAACAGAAAAGTGATAGTTAAGGTTTGTTTGTCTTCTAAGGTGAATGTTACCTGCACTGAAAATATTATAGAGCACTGAGTCAAATAGTCGACTGATACTTCAACACATTTGATGCAAATACCGTGGTTGCTCTACGTGCAGTAGCATCTTATGCAGGATTATAACTTCATCAAATTTGAAATGTTTTATCTGAGCAGCTATTATTTAATAAGCTTTCTCTGTGTACTTCATTTGTGGGCATTGATGGTTGATATTTGTGTTTAGAAATGGCAAACGCTCTCTTGTTGGGGATCTTTTTGGGCTTCTCTCAGCCATGTCATACGGACTATTTACAGGTTGGCTCACTTGATTGCTTCATATATTTTGTCCCAATATTCATAGGTGGTCATTGTTCTAATTTAATTCTGCCAAATTAGTGTTAGTGTTTCACTTTTCGATCATTGCTGCAGTTCTTCTTAAAAAGTTTGCTGGAGAAGAAGGAGAAAGGGTTGATGTGCAAAAGTTGTTCGGATATATAGGATTGTTTACTCTAGTAGCTCTGTGGTGGCTTGGTAAGATGTGTTATTTGTTCAATGTCCTTTTATTGGGTGAAGTAACAATGCATAAGACCAGTTAGAATCTTGGGATCGTGGCTTTCTAGGATGTGATTTGATGATTTAGGCACAGAATACTAGTCATTTGCGGAGTCATCATTCAACCTCAGATAGACTTACTAGTTCAACTAAGAAACTTTATTTTTGTCATTACAGACCTGGAGTTTAGATATTGATATTCTTAAAGCAATCTTGTCTTACTTCTCAATTTGTGTGGTGATGGCTCTGTTCTGCATTTGGTTTCCGTTTCAAGCCTTGATTCAATCTTTTTTTTTTTTTTTATATTGATGTTTTGATGTGCAATAAATCTGAATTAAAAACAATTTATCATTTTGATTTCATCGTTCTCTTTTCCTCTTGGGTTTTCTTTGCCTGGATGTATCATATCCTAACTGACTGAATCATTGTTTTCTGTTGGTCTGTCAGTTTGGCCATTGACAGCCTTGGGAATTGAACCCAAGTTTACAATCCCTCACTCTGCTAAACTGGATGAAATAGTTCTTGCCAACGGCTTTGTTGGAAGTGTCCTCTCTGACTACTTTTGGTACATGAAAGCAACCCGTCTTTATATCACTGCTTCATATTCATCATTCTAGCCTCTCATGCTAAAGTTGCTTTGCTCCTGCTAGGGCATTATGTGTTGTATGGACAACTCCATTGGTGGCCACCTTGGGCATGTCCCTCACCATCCCTCTTGCTATGCTAGCTGATATGGTGATTCATGGCCGTCATTATTCAGCAATTTACATCCTTGGTTCTGTTCAGGTAATGAATTCCATTATCATAAAAGTGCTTCTGAGTTAAGTTTCTTCGACATCATGGAAAAAGATTAGTATTCATATTTCATTATATCTGCCACAAATTAAAGTGCTGAGATTTAGCTAATGTCTGTGTCATTTTCTTCTCCTTCCATCTTATGATGAAAAGGGTGGAAAGCTGCTACTAGTTTAGTAACAACTGTCTGGTCATCACTCCCATGCATATCAAATCTTTTGTTACAAAGTGATGATGGCATTTGGGTATTGCTTGATTAAATGACCCGTTGCCTTGTGTTTTAGACAGGAGCTGGAGTTTGTTAGTTGTGTCTTTGCGGAATAAATGACAGTGTAATCCTATCAGTCTGATGTTCTTTTGTCATGTGCTGCAGGTTTTTGCTGGGTTCGTGATAGCTAATCTTTCTAATTGGTTCTCGAAAAAGTTAGGGTTATAGCATTCAGTGAAATCATGGCCTAAAGCAATCCTGCTTTTTTCTCAGGGCCTTTCTTCTCCAGTTTGATTGATCCTCGATATGTGTTGTTGTTACACAAATGTATCGTCATCGCATGTGTAAATGTAAACCACAGGTTTTGTATTTTGGGATGATCATGTCTGTTGGAGGGAGGTGCCTAATTGTAAAACACATTTTTGTTCGAAGGAAAAAATATTGTCTGTTTTTTTTTTTACTTTGCAACCAATATTTTAAATATTAAACTTTTTATTTTGTATACAGATCTGATCAATTTCAATAGTAAATTTTCATTATTGCAGTGCACTACAACTATACAATACTGAATAACATACCATAAAATATTTTGAAAACCAAAGAATCCATTAACTGCAAAGATGTTGGGTGCACGCCACCGCTTGTTAGAGGGTCACCTAGAGGATTGGGTACATCGTTAATTCTTTTTTCTTTCTTGGTCGGTGGTGAGGCAAACGGAGGCATATGGAGGGAGATTTGACAACTTTAAGATTCATCCCTCTTCTATTCTCTCTCCTTTTCATGTAGTTGTTGTCGTTGATGGTAATGTCGTTGATGACATTGTGAGGTAGTGATATTGTGTTCGGCGTGACTCTGGTGGCTAACATTGAAATAGGTCGTTGTTGATGAGGCTCATGTTTTGTTGGCGTTACGAGCTAGTGATACTGTGATTGGCGGCGTGACTGTGGTGGCTGCCGTTGAAAGAGGTGGTCGCCGAAAAGAATTTAAGTTAATAGGCAGGTTGAAAAATATCAAATCTTAGGATGCTCGGTGTAATTTTTTTTTATATTGTTCGTTACATGTCGAAGTTAATATGTAGGTTCAAGTCTCGAGAGTATAGTTGTTAAAATCAATTTTGGTTTAACAGGTTAATTTAAAAAATTTAGAATTTAGAGCTTGTCGTCGTGGTTTCGAGTTGAAATGGACAAAACAATAATCCTACTAAATTTGTTCGGCTCAACAAGGTTTTTAATCATGTTATTGACATTGTTGAGTTTGGCTGGGTAACGAGCAAAGTGTTGTAGTCTCAATAATAATGGTTGATTGGATTGATTCAGAGACTCGAGATTCGACCTTCAAATCTAGCCTCGAGCTTGGGGACCCTTGCCCTTACCCCTGCCTGGGTTCAAATCTCAGGTTGTCTACCCTTCGGATTGTCCTTCAATTCCATTATAGTAGTAGCCTCGGAAAGGTAATGCAATTGAGACTGTCCTTTCGAGAATGGATGGTGCTAAGAGCAGCCCCGAGCTGCTGCCTAATAGTGACGAGTTCCAGGTGCCTCTTTCTCATGGTCAGCAATCCCATCATAATTTATGCTGATTATTTTTTTTAATTATTTTTTAATGTTAAATGCATCGCAACAAAAAAAATAATTTCTTCTCTTTTCCGCTGCTCTTACAACTTTTTATGTCAAGAGTTGAGTTACTATTAGACTACTTTAATATATAATACAAATAATAATAAAAACACTAACCCTTTAGTATATTGTTAATATACTGTTAATTATCTAGATGGTGAACCGATGGTAAGAGTTTGGGATCAAGAAATTTGCTCTCTCTGTGGTCTTAGGTTCGAGCCCTGTGGTTGCTCATATAATGGTCACTGGAGGATTACATGGTCGTTAACTTCAGGGCCCGTGGAATTAGTCGGGGTGCGTGCAAGCTGACCTGAACACCCACGTTAAACTAAAATATATATATATATATATACCGTTGCTCTTATTGCATGTGCAAAATGCAATTACTGATAGCAAAAAAATCGGAATTAACACCCATAGAGTGACTAGACTAGAAACCTTCTAAAAGTTATTTTCTTCTTCCTTTTCTTCTTTAATTTAAGGGTCATGTATTATTTTCAAATTAATTTAAAGAGGTGTATGTTTTTGTAGTTAAAATGTACTTTTAAAAAATTTTGAATTTTTTTGTTTCAAATTATTTTTTTGTTTTTTTTGGATGATTTGAGTTACTTATGTTAAAAATAAATTTTAAAAAATAAAAAAGTATATTTTAATATATTTTTAAATAAAAACACTTTACCATAATTCAAACATAAATGAATAAATTCATTTCTTTAATCTAGATTGGATGGTTTACATAGAAACTTGAGAGAGAAATTAACAACAAAACGCAATTATTAATAATTGTAGCATCATGGCTGGTTTTTTATATCGTTTTTTTTTCACCAAATCGGAGTGGATTTAATTATAATATGAAAAGAATAATATAAAACCCAAAAAAAAAAATTGTTTTTTTTTGTACTTCCCCAACTCACTTGTGCAGTTGTACTAATATTTTGGGCTAAAATGGCTTTGTAACTTTCTTGGTTTAATGCCATGGCACTATGGGCTTAGGCCCACATTGATAGAAAACTTCTTTTTTGCAAATATTAAAAACGAAAACCAGTAAAAATAAGGATTATTGTCTAATTAGTAATTACATCAGAACAAATGAACAATAAACCACACAAAATTTATTTATCTATCTATTTATTTTTCTAAAAGGACTGAATCTAGTTTTTGTCAGCTGCTGGAGGCTTGAAGCTTTCTCTGATTTTAAGCTGCTATCATGGCATCGTTTGTAAGATCGAAACCGGTGATTCTCCTCCTCGTCGTTCAACTATGCCTCTCTCTTCTCTCTCCATCCCTCGCAATTTCATCTGGGTAAGGTTTCTCTTTTTTTTTCTTTTTTTTTTTACGTTGATTGCTTATTTTGATATTAATTAAGTTATTGTTTTCATTATTACCAGGTCTTCTGGTGATGGTTACGCAATCAACGGTAGAGTGAAGATCCCAGGTAATTATTTTGTGCAATTTACGTGTTTCTTCCATGTTAAGTTTTTCTTGTTATGTTCCTTAAACTCAATACTCCAGTCAATAATTTTATTTTTAAGATGGTGTCTTTTTCTTGGTCTGTTTGGTAAAAAAAATTTCGGGTTTGTTGAGACCTTTTGTGGGCCATTTTTAGGATGCCCAAATTAGTTCTAAATCCTATTGCTCTTGTTTTGAGAAATGTGTAAAATCTACGGTAGAAAGGAGTTGTTTGTTGTTTTATGAGGGTATTAATGGATGATGGATTTTGATGTTGGGATCTTGGTCGGGGATTCGTGTGAATTTAATTGTTCTAGTCCATCCTTGGTGAATTGTTGTTAATCTTAGTTCGATTGTGAAAAAGAGTTCTTTTTTGTGGGGAAAGGTGAGAGTAAACCGATGCATAGCATAAGGTCATGATAATGATTTCTTTAGAAGCAGAAGTCCATCCTCTGTCTGCGAAGTAGAATTTGCAAAATAAACTATATCACTATGATTTTGTCACTAATGTTGGTAATGTATATAATGTGAAACTATGGCACGGATTAGTTAGCCTGCGCAAGGTCAAATATTATTCTGCCTCGGCGAAGATAGTATCAATAGATTGTTGATTTGTGGCTTATTTTTGTCTAGAACAGCATTAACGAGTATATTTTGTTTTGTGTACTTCTTACATCTATGTTTCTTATTTGTATCCTTCTTTCTTTTTTAGTTCATCTTAGATTTTTCCTGAATTTGTTAAGCAGGTATTGATGCAAAAGGACTTGGAGGTCATGGAAAGATATCCAATGTCAAAGTTATACTAAATGGTGGCCAACATGTTACCTTTCTGAGGCCTGATGGATATTTTTCATTGTATCCTACTGTTTTTTCCTTCTTCTATGCATGGTTCCGTTCGAACTTGACTCGGTGATAGCTTTGGCATGCTTTTTTTAAATAGCATGATTCAACTCTTCATATGCCCTTTTAGTAATTTAATCAAATCAATTATTTGAAAACCATACCCATTTCCATTGGTTGTAGGTTTTTGGGGGTATTTGTGCTGAGGGTTTGACCGAGTAACTGTATTCACATGTAAACTTGGATGTTATAGCATTAAGGGGATGCTAATAAGCACTCTCTACTTACTTCATTCCTTGACTTGTCTATTAAAAGTCATAATGTGCCAGCGGGGACCCATTTAATTGAAGTGGTTGCTACCGGCTATTTCTTTTCTCCAGTAAGTCTTTCAATCTGTAAAGTTTGATTAGTGAATTATCATGTAGTATTATATTCCCATTATTGAATTTTCTTTAAAACATTTAGGTCCGAGTCGATGTTAGTGCTAGATTCCCGGGTAAGGTTCAGGCAACACTAACGGAGAAAAGGAGGAGTCTGAGTGAAATGGTATTAGAGCCATTAAAGGAAGAGCAGTATTATGAGGTTGATCCTTCTCTCTCTATTCATCTTGATATAGTTATTTAAGGAATTACTAACCTACCTTTTCGCCAAATATCTTATTCTCTTGCAGATTAGGGAGCCCTTCTCCATAATGTCTCTTGTCAAAAGTCCGATGGGTCTCATGATGGGATTTATGGTGTTGGTTATGTTTGTGATGCCAAAATTAATGGAAAACATGGGTAAAGTACTCTTGTTCACAAATTGCATGGCTTCGAGGAATTGCACTAGACTTGATAGTTGACTTGGCTCATAGATTTGATTTTTGAATGCATAATGTCACTTGACGGGTTTATGAGGTGAAGTACTGCCTAATAATGCAATGTTTTGACCGGCAGAAGAACATGATTTTTACTCCGCTGCATCCATTATCCACTAATTTGCTGTAACTGGTTCAGGAAGTCATGGAGAATTGTGTTCCTATTCTGGAATTTTAGGATTTTAAATAGCCATTTATATGGCTAGTACTTTTTCACATGCATTGATTCTTTTCATTTTCATGTTTGATATTCTTGACACATTCAGCCATAGACATTATTTTCCCGTACAAATTATCAAGAAAATCTTATTTGAGTATTTCTAGCAAGTGAAATGACATAGTTTTACCATTTCTCAATCTTTAATTTGTGACCTCTTGAGCTCCAAGTATGTTAATTTGTTTTAATTATTTTCTGGCCTCGTGTGATTTGCAAACATGTAGCTTTCACATGCAAGACTCCTTGGACAAGCCTTTTTTCACATGCCCATTTTCCTTCAACCTTCTATCAACGAGTTTGACAACTTGCTGTTTATGTGACTGTTGACATGAACCTGGGCTTCCATTACACATGTTTTTATATTTTTTTGGAGCTTGTCTTTTCATGTATTATATGACCAAATGCACATTTGAAGATTAGTGGAGCTTTCCACAACATTATGCCAGACTTGGAAACTCGACTGCTATAGATGACATGTTATTCCGCTGTTTTGTATTAATCTGTTTATGTTTGACAACAGATCCTGAAGAAATGAAGAGAGCACAAGAAGAAATGAGAAACCAAGGAGTTCCATCCCTAGCAAGTATGTTGCCAGGAGCTGCAAGGAGCAATAATTAGAGGTGAAATGCGATCCTTCTATTCGAATTAGGCTCATCCATTTCTTATTCAGAAGCTAAAAGAAGTAATATAACATTATTGCTATCCTCGGTCATATCTTCACTCCAATCTGATAGTTGGGAGATGCTAGTTTTTCTTTGTTGACAATGCTCTGATGGATGAATTTACTTGGAAAACACTAAATTGTGTAACACTGACATCATTACTCACGAGTTTGTTTGCTTGATGGATAGACAAAGCCAAAGCCCTAATTTCCATGTGCTGTCTCTGACATGTTGATTCTTAAACTCGAAGCTTCTTGCAAAGAACGAAGTTAAAAGAAGTTATTCCATTGGACACAGATGCTGTGAGTGATCTGTGTGGGCTGTTCTATCATCTTTTTGAACAGGGTGATTGTTACAATAGTCTTCATTCCTTTGTTATCTGCTCACCCAATTCAGTCACAGAAAATAATTAAATTTGATAGAAATCATGGTAACTTGAAGTCGTGGAAGAAAAAACCCAGTAAACAGCTTAGGGACTGCCACAGAATTGCTCTGCTAGTCGTGAAAAGAGCAAGGGCTACTTCTGTGTTCAGTTCATTTTTTCTCTCCTTGTTTTGATCAAAACTATGAGTTGACTGGATTTGATGAAGTTAGGTGATCAACAAAAGTTGTTGCTAGAATAATCATGAGGAAAATAATTAATTAATCTTTTTACGATCAGTGCTATGCTTAATTTGATATTTCTCTATTCTAAAAAATATCCTTTTATTCCTTGTCAATCACACATATTATCTATTTTTTTTATATATTTCTTAAAATAAAATCAAGTAACAAATAGATATAAATTACAAGGATTAATTAATTATTTTCAAAACCAAATAGATTATTTAATTTAATTTGTAAAATTATAAAAACTAATTTATAATTTCCTTGGTAATAAAATCCCACGTGTATGAATGTTGTGCTTTTGAATTGAGATAACCTTAAATTTGAAAAAAACACATGAAGATTAATTTTAAAAAAATTAAATGTTAAATGATGAAATTAAAAATAAATTAATTTTATAAAAGGATAACCTAAAAAAATTAAAGTTAACTTGTGTTAACTTTTGAAACTCGTGATTCTGATTATAATATTGGGACTAACCCTATAAAAGGCAAAAAAAAAAAACATCTTCTATAAAAAACATATTGAGGGATGAAATTACAAAAACAAATGCAATTAAAAAGGATCCTAAACAAAATAAACAGCAATAAAAAAAACGGGGATCAAATTTAATATAAAAATAAATTGAAATCAAATACTATGAATGCAATTGAAAAGAAACTCAATTAGTAAAAGGATAAAAAAAAATCAAAAGAATGAAGATCAAATCTTATATAAAAATTAAATAAACTAAATGATTATGGATGAATTGAAAACAAATCAAAAGAAAATGAAAAACATAACAAATAGCAATTAATATCGAATGATGGATTTTTTTATTTTTAAATTAAAAAAAAAAACTATTATCGAACTACAAATTCAGAAAAGAAAAAAATGATGTCGATTTGCGTTAGCTTCTCAAACATATAATCCGGGTCATTAGATCAGAAGCACCACACACATACAAATAATGAAGTGCAGTCCTAAACAAATCAAATACTAAAGGGTGAAATCATGGGAAAAAATCATTTGCACAAAAGGATCTAAAAAAAATGTGGTAATTAAAAGTACAAAGATAAAAATAAAAATAAAAAATAAATTAGAGGGCAACTATAAATTTTTCAATAAACTAAAAATAAAAATAACTTTAATAAAAGAAATTTTTTTTAAAAAAAATAAGGATCAAACTAGAAAAAACAATACACTATAAATTTGGATTAGAGGATAAAATTCAAAATCAATAAATTTTTTATAAAAAAGCTAAGAAAAAAAATAAGAATCAAATAAATAAGGAC
>Ga0307513_10004685_pt1 | contig 18196 bp, 15 predicted proteins | sample 15_EM_MG_FD_202174 | JGI IMG/M metagenome (GOLD analysis project Ga0307513, IMG submission 202174) | Populus trichocarpa ectomycorrhiza microbial communities from riparian zone in the Pacific Northwest, United States - 15_EM | ecosystem: Host-associated > Plants > Roots > Unclassified | place... | reverse complement strand
GAAGGAAAAGGATCCCACCAAATTAATCCCCCCCCTGCACGGCGCCCTGCTGAAGAACGAGCAGGACGTGCACCTCTTCGAACGCCTGGCCTTCCTTGCTCGTCGCGAGGGCGCGGGGTCGCGACCCGGCCAATAACCGCCACGCCGCCGTAACAGGTGTAACCGGTTACGGCGAATTCACTCGATTTTTGAAGGGGCTCCAGCCACGTTCATCACGAACGGACCGGAGCCCTTTCTCATGAAGACCCTGCTCTTCGTCGCAGCCTCGGCGCTGGCGCTTACCACCGCCGCCTGCGCGCCCTCCCCCAAGCCGGACCTGCGCACCGCGCTCGACTGTCCCGCCAACCAGGGCGACCTGACCCGCACCAACAAGGCGGCCGACGGCAAGACCTGCATCTACACGTCCAGCGAGGGGGCCGAAGTCACCCTCCAGCTTGTCGCCGTGAAGGGCGACGCCGCCATGACCCTCCAGGGCATCGAGGAAACGATCGCGCCGCAGGCCGAGCGCACGGCCGAGAGCGCCAAGGATGCGGCTGACGCGGCGAAGGACACAGCCGGCGTCGCCAAGGATACGGCCGACGCCGCCAAGGACGCCGCCGACGCTGCGAAGGATGCCGCGAAGGACGCTGCTGCGGTGGCCAGGGAAGCCGCCCAGGACGCGGGCCGAAGCGCCAGCGTGAGCATCGGCGACAAGGACGACTGGAATTCGGACAAGCCGGACAAGCCGGACAAGTCGAAGGACGGAGTCGACGTCAGGATCGACGGCAAGAAGGTCGTCGCCGCCGGCGACGGCGAGACCACCCGCGTCGACCTGCCCGGCATCCACATTTCAGCGCGCGACGACAACGCCGATGTCCGCGTCGGCGGCATCCGCATCAACGCCAACGACGACGATACGACGATCCACATCTTCCGCGACGTCCGGCTGCGGGGCGAAGCCCTGTCGCGCGAGAAGCGCGGGATTCGCGCCACCTTCATCTCGGCGAACAAGTCGGATCCGGCCGGCTACCGGTATGTGGGGTACGAGGCCGCAGGCCCGAAAAAGGGTCCGATCACCGTCGCCATCGTCAAGGCGAAGACTGAAATCGACCACGATGACGACGTCGCCCGCGACGTGCGCAGGCTGGTTCGGCGCAACGGCGGGGCTTAACCGGCCGGCTGCACCTCGACGACCTTGTAGGTCAGGGGCCGGCCGTCCTCGTCGGTGACGGTGACGTATTCGCCCACCGCGAAGCGGTGCTGGCCCAGCCGGTGCACGGGTTCGTCATCCACCGCGTCGTCGTCGTCATAGTCGAAGAACCACCGCGAGCCTTTGCGCGCGAGGCGGCCGTCCATCGGGTCCTCGTCAGGCGCAAAGCGGCGCACATGGCAGGCGTCCTTCGACTTGCCGTAGGCCGCTTCGTCCAGCAGCCCCTCCTCGGTCAGGGGCGCGGTCAGCGCATAGCCGCGATGGTCGTCCCCTCCGGCGAATTCGGTGCCTGGGTTGCGGGCAAGCCGCATGACGATGCGCGACAATTGCATTGCGAAGCTCCTCTCGTGCGCGAGCATAATCCGACGAAGGGACCCAGCCCTAGTGAGATAGAAACAGCGAAGGCTGGTCGGAGTTCAATAACGTACGTGTAGTGCCGCCAAATATGAACTCCTGCAGGCGCGGATGGCCAAAAGCGCCGGCGACCAGGATTTCCGCCTCGGCCTTGCGCGCCGCGTAGAGCAGCAGCGGCGCGGCGTCGCCGGAATCCGGCAGGAGGTCGATCTCCGCCTTCACGCCGCGGGCGGCATAGTAGGACTGCAGCCGGACCGGGTCGAAGCTGCGCGAGCTTGCCTTGGGCGCCGCCAGGATAACCACCCGTTTGGCCTTTTCCAGCAAGGGCAGGGCCAGGCGGGCGGCCCGGGAGGCTTCCTTGCCGCCGTCCCAGGCCACGGCCACCGCGCCGCCGACCTTCAGCCCCTCGCGGGCGACGAGGACCGGTCGTTGCTCGTCGGCGACCATCTGCTGGAACGCCTCCGCGAGAGGCCCGCGGCCCCGCGCCGGGTCGTTCGAGAACACCACCACGTCGGAGAGCCGGCTTTCCGCCGACAGGCCCGCCCAGACCGGGGTCTGCAGCGAGATGAACTTCTTCTTGGCGTAGGCGCAGCCATCCATGGCGGCCCGCGCGTTCTTTTCGCCCGCCTGGGCGGCTTCCTTCAACGATTCCAGCGCCGTCGTCTGCACGCCGCCAAGGAATCCTTCGCCCATCCAGGGCATGACATCGGCGACATCGGCCGGGGTGTAGACGCCGGCGACCTCCGCCTTGAAGGGTTCCGCCAACATGACAGCCGCCGCCACCGCCGCGGAATCGCCCTGTCCACCGGACAATGGGGCCATGATACGCGCCCAGCTCATGATCTTAAGCCTTCCTCTAGCGTGAACCTTGCGGCCCACCAGCCTATGGTCGCATTGATCTTTGTCAGGCCTTGGGCCAGTTCACGACCTTGACTGTGGAGGGAATGCATTCGTGAGGAAAGGGCTGCGTCGTTCCGCGATTGCGCCGCGCGCCTGGCAAAGAATGCTGTCGGGGCGCCGCCTCGACCTCCTCGACCCCTCGCCCATGGACATCGAGATCGAGGACATCGCCCACGGGCTGGCGCGCGTCGCGCGCTGGAATGGCCAGACGATCGGCGAACATGCCTTCTCCGTCGCCCAGCATTCGGTGGTCGTCGAGGAGATTGTCGCCCACATCCAGCCGGACATCGCGCCGCGCTGGCGCCTCGCCGCCCTGCTGCACGACGCCTCGGAATACGTGATCGGCGATATGATCTCGCCGTTCAAGGCGGCGCTCGGCGTGGACTATAAGACCTTCGAGGAACGCCTGGAGACCGCGATCCACGTCCGCTTCGGCCTCCCGGCCAAGACGCCCGCGCCCATCAAGAAGCTGATCAAGCAGGCCGACCGCGCCTGCGCCTTCTTCGAAGCCACCCAGCTGGCAGGCTTCAGCCACGAGGAGTCGCTGGCGTTCTTCGACGCGCCGCCGGCCGGCTACACCCTGCTGATCGAGCCTCTGCCGCCCGCCGCGGCCCAGGCCCGCTACATCCAGCGCTACGTCGTCCTCTCCGAAGCGGCCGGCTACAAATCCGCGCCCGACGCAGCCTTCGACACCGAATGAGCGACCAAGGCCCAGCAACAGCGGTGGTGATCGGCCTTTCGGCCGTGGTGGTGGCGATCCGCGAGGGCGAGGCGGTCGTCCTGACCGTGCGGCCACAGCCGGAGGGGCACGAGGGCTTGCCGTTCGGGCCCTTCGATCCGCAGGGCCACCGCACCTTCGAACTGGCCATGCGCGCCTTCGTGACGGCGCAGACGCGGTTCAACCTGGGCTATGTCGAGCAGCTCTACACCTTCGGCGACAAGGGTCGCGACGCGCCGCTGGCCGACATGGGCGCGCAGTCGGAAGCTTCGCGGGTGATCTCCGTGGGCTACCTCGCGCTCGCCGCGGCCGCCGAGGACACTCATGCGCCGGGCTCGGAATGGCGCCCCTGGGCCAGGTTCTTTCCCTGGGAGGACTGGCGCGATGGCCGTCCCCACGCCCTGCCGCCTATCGAGGAAGCCCTGCGCCGCTGGGCGGACGGGGACGCCCAGCGGATGAGCCGGGCCCGCCTGCTCTTCGCCTTCGATGGCGCGCCCTGGAACGAGGAGCGGGTGCTGGAGCGCTACGAGCTGCTCTACGAGGCCGGACTGGCGCAAGAGGCCGCCCGCGACCGCGGCGAGGCCACGCCCGCCCTGCCCCCGGCCCTGACCGGGGCGCTGGGGGAGCCGATGCTCTCCGACCACCGCCGCATCCTCGCCACCGCCGTCAGTCGCCTGCGCGGCAAGCTGAAGTACCGGCCGGTGGTGTTCGAGCTGATGCCCGAGGCCTTCACCCTTTCCGCCCTGCAGCGCGCCGTGGAGGCCATCGCTGGCGTTCCCTTGCACAAGCAGAATTTCCGCCGCGCCCTTGAGCGCGCCGACCTGGTCGAGGGCCTGGGGCGGATGGACGTCGAGACCGGCGGCCGGCCGGCCGAACTCTACCGATTCCGGCGGGAGATCCTCGGCGCGCGCCCGGTGTCGGGGCTCAGCCTGCCGTTGCTGCGGGAATAAGCATTACCTGCGAGGTCATGGAACCGCCGACCGGGGCGCGCTAGCCTTGCGGCATGACCGCATCTCCCAGCGCCGTCGGCGACCATCTGCGCGACTGGCGCCAGCGCCGCCGCATGAGCCAACTGGACCTCGCCCTTGAGGCCGAGATCTCGACCCGCCACCTGAGTTTCATGGAGACCGGGCGGGCTCAGCCCAGCCGCGACATGGTGCTGCGGCTGGCCGAACGCCTGGACGTACCGCTCCGGGAGCGAAACACCCTGCTGGTGGCCGCAGGCTTCGCGCCGGTCTTTCCGCAGCGCAGCCTGGACGATCCCGCGCTGACCGACGCCCGCAAGGCCGTCGACCTGATCCTGAAGGGCCATGAGCCCTTTCCCGCTCTGGTCGTCGACCGCGGCTGGAACCTCGTCGCCGCCAATCGGATGGTCGGGCCGCTGATGGTCGGAGCGGACCCAGACCTCCTGGCGGCCCCGATCAACGTCCTGCGCCTGAGCTTGCATCCGCGCGGGCTGGCGCCGCGGATCGCCAACCTCGACCTTTGGCGCGCGCACGTGCTGGAGCGGCTGCGCCGTGAGGTGGAGATCACCGCCGACAAGGCCCTGGCCGAGTTGCTGACGGAGTTGCGCGCCTATCCGACCTCCAGCCCGTTGCGCGCACGGGCGCCGATGGATGAATTCTCGACCATCGCCCTGCCGTTGCAGCTCCGCCACGGGGACGAGGTGCTGTCCTTCCTTTCGACGACGACGGTCTTCGGCACGCCGGTGGACGTGACGCTGTCGGAGCTGACGCTGGAGACCTTCTTCCCAGCCGATGCGGCGACGGCGACGGCGCTGCAGGCGATGGCGGCGGCATTACCTCCCGCGTAATCGACCCGCCTACCCACAAGGGGGTTTCCTGGTTCCGCCAAACAGGAGACACCCCGATGCTCAGACGCCAGGTTCTCACCGCCGCCCTCGCCGCCCCGACGCTCGCCGCCGCCGCCGTCGCGCCCCGCGCCCAGGCCAAGGGCTCGGCCGCCGGCCCGGTCCGCACCCGCGACGGGACCAACCTTTTCATCCGCGACTGGGGCGAAGGCCGCCCGGTGATCTTCGTCGCCAGCTGGGCGCTGGCCAGCACGATGTGGGCCTATCAGGTGGCGCACCTGAGCGATCAGGGCATGCGCTGCGTGGCGCTCGATCGCCGCGGTCACGGCCGCTCCGACCTGGCGCGCTCGGGCTTCGACATGGACACCTTCGCCGACGACCTCGCCGCCGTCGTCGAACGGCTGGGGGGCAAGGACGTGGCGCTGGTCGGCCACTCCATGGGCTGCGCCGAGATCATCCACTACCTGGACCGCCACGGCTCCGGACGCGTCGGCAAGGTCGCCCTGCTCGCGCCGGCTGCGCCCTATCTCGTCAGGACCGCGGACAATCCCTATGGCGCGCCGCAGGCCTATCACGATGCAAACCTGGCGGCGCAAGCCCGCGACTTCCCAGGTTGGATTGAGGCCAACAAGAAGCCGTTCTTCACGCCGGACACCTCGCCCGCGATGATGGACTGGCTGTGCGACGAGATGCGGGCGACGCCCACGCCGGTGGCGATCGCGACCTTCCGCGCTGTCCTGGCCAAAGACCTGCGGCCGGCCCTGGGCCGGATCGACCGGCCGACCCTGGTCATCCAGGGCGACAAGGACGCTTCGGCTCCGCTCGAGATCACCGGCCGCCGCGTCGCGGCCGGCATCAAGGGCGCGGAACTGAAGGTCTATCCCGGCGCGCCGCACGGCCTTTTCGTCACCCACATGGAACAGGTGAACCGCGACCTGGAGACGTTCCTGAAAGCTTAGGCCGCGATGTCGATGGGGGTTTTGGGAAGCTCGGCGGCCTGCCGGGCTTCCCATTCGGCTTTCAGGGTGGCGCTGGTCTCGCGGCTGCCGTCGGGGCTCCAGCCGGGCGGGCCGAAGATGTAGCCCAGCGCGTGGCGGGGCTGGCGCACCACGTCCTGAAAAATGCCGATCCACTCGTGGAAGGCGACACGGACGATGTTGAAGGTGCCGAGGTTTTTCACCAGGCCGTAGCGGCAGGGCTCCTCGTCCAGCTCCGGCTGGAATGTCCCGAACATGCGGTCCCAGACGATCAGGATGCCGGCGTAGTTGCGGTCGAGGTAGCGCGGGTTCCGGGCATGGTGCACCCGGTGGTGCGAGGGCGTGTTGAACACCGCCTCGAACCAGCGCGGCAGCCGGCGGATCGCCTCGGTGTGGATCCAGTACTGGTAGACCAGGCTGATCCCCTTCTGGATGGCGATCATCGCCGGCGGGAAGCCCAGGAACGCCAGCGGCAGCCAGAGCGCCCAGGTTCCGGCGACGCCCCCCGTCCAGGTCTGACGAAGCGCCGTCGAGAGGTTGTAGTGCTGTGAGGAGTGGTGATTGACGTGCGCCGCCCACCAGAAGCGCCGCTCGTGGCTGATCCGGTGGAATCCGTAGTAGGTCAGATCCTCCAGCAGGAAGACCGCCACCCAGGCCCAGACCGCGGTCATCGGGATGTTGAACAGGTGGTACTGGTAGACCCAGATCGAGGCGGCCGCAGCCGCGCCGCCGGTCAGCAATCCCGCCATGGTCGAGAAAAGGCCCATGCCCAGCGAGACGGCGGTGTCCTTGGTCTCATAGCGTGCCTTGGCCTTCCCCAGCCGCGCGAGCACGATCTCGCCGATGATCGACAGGATGAAGAACGGGGTGGCCAGGGTGACCGGGTCGAAGCCCTTCATGCCGCCAGGTCCGTCGGCGGAGGCGGCGCCTTCGGCGGCCAGGCGGTGAGCGCGATGATCGCCTTTGGCGCGCCGACATCGGCCAGGTTCACGGTGATCCGGCCGTCCCTGAAGCTGGCCGCCAGCGCCTGGGCCCAGGGGATCTGGCGACAGACATAGCCATCGCCCAGTTCGCAGAGCAGCAGGGCCGAGGCGCCCGACTTGGCCAGCGCCCCCTTGCCGTCCACCGCGACCCAAAGCTCGTCGATCGTACGTCCCGGGAAGTCCTCGGCGAAAAGCGCCCTCGCCCGCGCGTCGTCGAGCGGCGAGCCGGGCTTGGCGATCTTCGCCCAGGCGGCCAGACCGACCAGCACCGCCACCGCGGCGGCGGATGCGGCTGTTTGGATCAAGAAGGCCTGGTTCAAGCGCGTTCCCTCTGTCGAGACCAAGGTTTGGGCGCTTGATCCGTATCCGGTCAAGAAAAAGCCCTCCCCGACCGGGGAGGGCTTTCCGACGCAGCGGCGGCCTGGAGGGACGATAATAGTGGCCGCCGCCAGGTCTGTCTGGTCGCTAGAACCGCCGCGTGTAGGCGATCGAATAGACGTCGGCGTGGCCGGCGCTGTCCTTGGTGAACTCCTCGCGGGTGTAGTCGGCGCGCACGCCGTTCTTGCCGTCGAAGTGGTACTGGCCGCCGACCCCGAAGTTCCAGGAATCGGCATTGGTCGAGAAGTCGGGAACCGGCCCGTCGGTGGTCTTGAACTTCGTCGTGCCGTAGCCGACGCGGGCGAGCAGGTCGGCATTCGGCGACAGCGGCAGGAACCCAACGCCGTAGATGGCTTCCGAATGCTTCTCCTTCACGGTGAAGGGACCGACGCTGTCGTCGTTCACCCCGACGGCCAACTCGCCTTCGACGCCCACCCAGGGCATGAACCGGTAGCCGAGGCGGGCCTGGATCGCGCCCAGGTCGGCGTCGGTCTTGTTCGTGTTGGTGTTCACGTAGCCGATGCCGCCGTAGACGCCGACTGGCGCAGTCTGCGCCTGGGCGACGCCGGAAACGGCGCAAAGCGCGACGGCGGCGGAGGCTGCGGCGAAAATGATCTTCATAGTCCTAGTACTCCAACAATCGAGAACAGCCCGTTCGCCCTTTCGGGATCGGCTGCAAACGCGGCCGGCGATTGTCGGTTCGGCCTTATTCCTAAGGCGAACGCCGTCTGTGTTTTTCAGGTCACAAGGCCGCTGACGGCGGGTTCGGGCGTGCTATCACTCCCGCTTCGTCAGCCGGAGACGCCCCCTTGCCCGACGCCGTGATCGCCGCGACCGGACTCTACACGCCGCCCTTCAGCCTCTCGAACGCCGAGCTGGTGGAGACCTTCAACGCCTATGTGGAGCGTTTCAACGCAGCCAACGCCGACGCCATCGCCGCCGGCGAGGTCGAGGCCCTGACGGGCTCCTCCGTCGAGTTCATCGAGAAGGCCTCGGGCATCAAATCCCGCTACGTCGTCGACAAATCCGGCCTGGTCGACCCCGACGTCATGCGTCCGAACCTGCCCGAACGGCCGAACGAGGAGATCTCGATCCTGGCCGAGATGGCGGTCGCCGCGGCCAGGGAAGCCATCGCGCGCTGGGGCAAGCCGGTCAGCGAGATCGGCGCCGTCATCTGCGCGGCCTCCAACATGCAGCGCGCCTATCCGGCCATGGCCATCGAGGTGCAGCAGGCGCTGGGCATCGAGGGCTTCGCCTTCGACATGAACGTGGCGTGCTCCTCGGCGACGTTCGGCATCAAGACCGCCGCCGACTTCGTGACCTCGGGCTCGGCCAAGGCCGTGCTGATGGTCAATCCGGAGATCTGTTCGGGCCACCTCAACTTCCGCGACCGCGACAGCCACTTCATCTTCGGCGATGTGGCGACCGCGGTGATCGTCGAGGCCGCGGACCAGGCCGGCGACAACGGCTGGGACATTCTCGGCACGCGGCTGAAGACCCAGTTCTCCAACAACATCCGCAACAACTTCGGCTTCCTGAACCGCGGCGCGCCCGAGGGCGTGGGCCAGGCGGACAAGCTCTTCGTGCAGGAGGGCCGCAAGGTGTTCCGCGAGGTAGTGCCGATGGTCTCGCAGATGATCGTCGACCACGCCGGCGACCTGGGGATCGACTCCACGACGCTGAAACGCCTGTGGCTGCACCAGGCCAACATCAACATGAACGAAATGATCGGGAAGCGCGTGCTCGGCCGCGACCCCGAGCCCGGTGAGAACGTCATCATCCTCGACGAATACGCCAACACCTCGTCCGCCGGATCGATCATCGCCTTCCACAAGGCCAATGACGACTTCCGCGCCGGCGATACGGGCCTGATCTGCTCCTTCGGCGCGGGCTACTCCGCCGGCACGGTCTTCGTCAGGAAGCGCTAGGCGGCGGCGCCGGCGGCGTTGCGGGATGGGTCGCCTTCCAGTCCATGGCGCGCCGCACGCGGTTCCCGACCGCCGGGTGGTCGTAGAAGATGATCTCTTCCAGCCGTGACGGCGTCGCCGCACGGTATTCGACCGTCTTCACCAGGGCCTTCGCCAGACCGTCCGGCTCGTTGAAGTGCTCCAGCGAGAACTTGTCGGCGTCCGTCTCCCCGATCCGCGAGACCGAGCTGGTCAGCGGGGTGGCGATCAGGCCGATCACCGCGAAGATCACGCCCAGCACCGGCAGGCCGGCGGGATCGGCGATCCCCTGCACGCCCTTGGCGCCCAGCATCGCAGCCGCCCGCGGGAACAGGCGGTCCACAAGGAAGAAGGCGATCAGCGCCAAGAGGCCGTACAGCACCGCATAGATCATGATGTGGCCGCGGACATAGTGGCCCATTTCGTGGCCCACCACGGCGCGCACTTCGGCGTTGTCGGCGTCCTTCTTGAACATCACGTCGCTCATCGCGATCCGCGCCGTCCCCATCAGGCCCGCGACATTGGCGGAATAGCGGTTCGACTGCTTGGAGCCGTCGTAGATGAAGATCTTGTCCGACGGCACGCCGACCTGCTTGGCCATGGCGACGATCTCCTCGCGCATCGGTCCGGGGGGCGCGGGCTTGTAGGTGTTGAACAGCGGCTCAATCAGCAGCGGCTGCACCAGCATCAGGGTCAGGAACGCCACGACCACGCCCCCGGCGCTCCAGGCCCACCAGGTCTTCGGCGCCCGGCGGATGATCCAGTAGAGCAGCGAGAACAGGATGATGCTGGTGACGATGCCGACGCCCAGCGCGATGCCTCGCTCGGTCAGCCAGCCGGTGTAGGCCTGGCTGGTCAGGCCATACTGGGTGTCGCGCCACCAGCCGGAATAGGTCGCCCAGGGCAGGCCCAGGACAAATTCGAAGACCGCGTCCACCACGACCACCGCGATGACCGCCAGCCAGGGCTTGGGCCCCGCGCGCTCGAGCGCCGAGCGGACCTTCACCAGCACGCCGGAGCGCAGCACGATCCAGGCGACCACGATCGAGACCAGGCCGCCCCACAGCAACAGCCAATGGCCGCCCTGGGTGTAGTGCTGCGCCTTCAGATGCTGTTCGGGCGTCAGCGCCGCCAGATACGCCGCGGTGGCCGCGACCGGATCGAATCCCTGGGCCAATACGGCCTCCCTCGTTTCCATTTGAGACGGAGGAGGCCAGAGAATGCCAAGCTTGTCAGGCGCTAATCCTTGCTAGTCTCGGGTCCACATTCGGAGTCGCCTATGAAGCCTATCGCCGCCGCCGCGCTCGCCCTCCTTCTCGCAACCACGAGCCTGGGCGCGGCCAAGGCGCCGCCCGATTACGACCTGGTGATTCGCGGCGGTCAGATCCTCGACGGGTCGGGCAAGCCGGGGGTCCAGGGCGACGTCGCCATCAAGGGCGACCGCATCGCCTATGTCGGCCCGCGTGCGCCGGGCCGCGGCGCCCGCGAGATCGAGGCCAAGGGCAAGGCGGTGTCGCCGGGCTTCATCAACATGCTCTCCTGGTCGAACCAGAGCCTGATCGCCGACGGCCGCGGGCTCTCCGAGCTGAAGCAGGGCGTCACCCTCGAAGTGATGGGCGAAGGCGATTCCATGGGGCCGATGACCCCGGAGATGAAGGCCTTCGAGGAAAAGCGCCAGGGCGACATCAAGTACCCGATCACCTGGACGACGCTCGATCAGTACCTGACCTTCCTCGAGAAGAAGGGCGTCTCGGTGAACGTCGCCTCCTTCGTGGGCGCGGCCACTGTGCGAATCCATGAGCTTGGCGAGGGCGATGTCGACCCGACGCCGGAGCAGCTTGACCGCATGCGCGCCCTGGTAAGGACGGCGATGGAGGACGGCGCCATGGGCGTGGGCTCCTCGATCATCTATGCGCCAGGCACCTATGCCGAGACGCCCGAGCTGGCGGCGCTGGTCACCGAGGCCGGCAAGTGCGGCGGTTTCTACATCAGCCACATGCGCTCGGAGGGCGACCGGCTGGTCGAGGCGGTGGACGAACTGATTGAGATCTCCCGCATCTCCGGCGCGCCGGCCGAGATCTACCACCTGAAGGCGTCAGGCCGGGAGAACTGGAACAAGCTCGACACCGTGATCGCCCACATCGAGGCGGCGCGCGCCAAGGGCCAGCGGATCACCGCCGACATGTACACCTATCCCGCCGGGTCCACCGGCTTCGACGCGGCCATGCCGACCTGGGTGCAGGCCGGCGGCGTCGAGAAGTGGATCGAGCGGCTGAAGGACCCGGCCACCCGCGCCAAGGTGATCGCCGAGATGCACGAGGAGCATCCCAAGGGCTTCGAGAACCTCTTCCGCCAGGCCGGCGCCGACGGGGTCCTGCTGGTCGGTTTCAAGAATCCCAAGTTGAAGCCGCTGACCGGCAAGCGGCTCTCCGAGGTCGCCAAGGAACGCGGCACCAGCCCGGAAGACACCATCATCGACCTGGTCATCGAGGACGGCAGCCGGGTGCAGGTGGTCTACTTCCTGATGGACGAGAAAAACGTCGCCCGGCAAACCGCCCTGCCCTGGATGAGCTTCGGCTCGGACGCCGCCGGCATGGCCCCCGAGGGCGTGTTCCTGCAGTCCTCGACGCACCCGCGCGCCTACGGCAACTTCGTGCGCGTGCTGGGCAAGTACGCCCGCGACGAGAAGACGCTGACCCTGCCGGACGCCGTTCGGAAGCTCTCCGCCCAGCCGGCGCACAACCTCGGTCTGCACGACCGCGGGCTGCTGAAGACCGGCTACTTTGCCGACGTCGTCGTGTTCGATCCGACGACGGTCACGGACCACGCCACCTTTGAAAAGCCGCAACAGCTCGCCACCGGCGTCGAACAGGTGGTCGTCAACGGCCAGCTGGTCCTGAAGGACGGCGAGCCCACCGGCGCCCACGCCGGCCGTGTGGTGCGTGGTCGCGGCTGGACCGGCTGGAAGGACGGCGGCTGCCGCAAATCCGCCAAGGACTGGACCTGGTGATCACGGATTAACTGGCCTGCAAACGCGAGCTGTTGTCTATCCCGCCCATGCGATTTGCCGTCCTGATCCTCGCCCTCCTGGTCGCCGCGCCGGCCTTGGCCGCGCCCGCCGCCCCAGCCGTCCCGACGCAGCTTCCGACCGGCGTCGAGCCGGTCTCCTACGATCTCGTCCTGACGCCGGACGCCGCCAAGCTGACCTTCAGGGGCAAGGTCGCGATCACGGTCCAGGTCGACAAGACGATCAACCGGATCGCGCTGAACAGCGTCGACCTGGCCCTGCTGGGCGCCAGCATCGACGGCAAGGAAGCCAAGGCCATCGCCTATCCGGAGAAGCAGCGGGCCAGCTTCTCCATCGGTGCGCCGCTGGCGCCGGGCCGCCACGTCCTGCGCATCGAGTACACCGGCAAGATCAACACCAGCCCCACCGGCCTCTTCAAGGTCGACTATGACGGCGGCCGGATGCTGGCGACGCAGTTCGAGCCCGCCGACGCGCGCCGGATGCTGCCCGTCTTCGACGAGCCGGCGAAGAAGGCGGTGTTCACGGTCTCGACGATCGTGCCCAAGGACCAACTCGCCATCTCCAACATGCCGGAGGAGAGCAGCGAGCCCCTGCCGGGCGACCTGAAGCGCGTGAAGTTCCAGCCGACCCCGAAGATGAGCTCCTACCTGCTCTTCTATGGCCTGGGCGACATGGAGCGGATCAGCTCCGACGTGGACGGCACGACGGTCAGTGTCGTCATCCGCCGCGGCGAGACCGACAAGGCGCTCTACGCCCTCACCGCCGCCAAGCAGCTGCTTCGCTACTACAACGACTACTTCGGCCGGAAATACCCGCTGCCCAAGCTCGACCTGGTGGCGGCGCCCGGCGACGTGTCGGGCTCGATGGAGAACTGGGGCGCGATCCTTTTCAGCCAGACCCACGTCATCTACGACCCCAAGCTCTCCAGCGCCGGCGACCAGCAGCTGGTCTACGGCGTGGTGGCCCACGAGATGGCGCACCTGTGGTCCGGCGACCTGGTCACCATGGCTTGGTGGGACGACCTCTGGCTCAACGAAGGCTTCGCGAGCTGGATGGCCGCCAAGGCCACCGACAGGTTCCATCCCGAGTGGCGCGCCCTGCTCTCCGCCCTGGCCGACAAGGACGAGGCCATGCGGCTCGATGCGCGGGGCTCGACCCACCCGATCGTCCAGCCGGTGACCACCGTCGCCCAGGCCGAGCAGGCCTTCGACGCCATCACCTACAAGAAGGGCGAAGCGGTCATCCGCATGCTGGAGACCTACGCCGGCGCCGACGCCTGGCGAGAAGGCGTGCGCGCCTACATCGCCGAGCACGCCTACGGCGCCGCCACCAACGCCGACCTCTGGCGCGCTGTGGACAAGGCGGCCGGAAAACCGGTCTCGACGGTGGCGGGCGACTTCATCAACCAGCCGGGCGTGCCGCTGATCTCGGTGACGGCGACGCCGGCGGGCGCGAGGCTGACGCAGGGTCGGTTCGGGACGGATGCGGCGTCCTCCGCGCCGCTGACCTGGCGCACGCCCGTGGCGTTGCGCGGCCTGGACGGGCTGGTGACCGAAAAACTGATCTCGCGAAATGAGCCGCAGACGGTCGCGGGACCGGTCGTCGCCAACGCCGGCCAGGGCGGCTACTACCGCGTCGCCTATGACGAGGCCTCGCTGGCGCCCGTGGCCGCCGCCCTCCCCCGCCTCCCGTCGGCCGACCAGTACGGCCTCCTGAAGGACAGTTTTGCGCTGGGCATGGCGGGCGTCGCGCCGGTGGGCAATTTCCTGCGCCTGAGCGCCGCTCTGCCGGTCGACGCCGACCCTCTGGTCTGGCGCGACCAGGCCAGGACCCTCGCCGCCATCGACGGCTACTATTCCGCGGGCGCCGGCCAGACCGCCTACCGGGGCTGGGCGCTCAAGGTCCTGGCGCCGGCGCTCGAACGCATCGGTTTCGACGCCAAGCCTAAGGAGGCCGACAACGACGCGGTGCTGCGCGAAGACCTGCTGCTGGCCCTCAGCCAACTGGGCGATCCGACGGTCTTGGCCGAGGCCCGCAAGCGCTTCGACGAGACACGCGGCAACCTGAGCCGGCTATCGGCGGGCGATCGCAACTGGGTGCTGACCGCCGTGGCGCGCCCCGCCAATCCCGCCATGTTCCAGACCCTGCACGATCTGGCCCGTGGCGCACGCGATCCGCTGGAAAAACAGGCGCTCTACAGTGAACTCACCGCCGTCGAGGACCCGCTCCTGGCAGGTCAGGTGCTGGCGCTCGCCATCACCGATGAAGCACCCTCGAACCTGACGGCAAGCCTCGTGCGCCGGGTGGCCACGGTGCACCCCGACCTCGCATGGCGGTTCACGCTGGCCAATCTTCCGGCGCTCAACCGTCACCTGGACACGTTGAACCGCTCGACCTTCGTGCCGCGGATCGCCTCGGCGTCGAATGACCCCCAGGTCGCCGACGAACTGCAGGCCTATGCGGCGAAGAACATCCCGCCCGATGCGCAAGGCGAGGTGCGCGTCGCCCTCTCCAGGATCCGCAGCGGCGCCGAAATCCGCGCCAAGCGCCTGCCGCAGATCGACGCCTGGATCGCGGGAAGTGCGAAGGCCGACTAGCGGTCCTTTTCGCGCTCGCCGATGGCCGCCTGAGCGGCGGCCAGCCGGGCGATGGGCACGCGGTAGGCCGAGCAGCTGACGTAGTCGAGGCCGACGGTTTCGCAGAACTGGATCGAGGCCGGGTCGCCGCCATGCTCGCCGCAGATGCCGAGCTTCACGTCCGGCCGCACCGCGCGACCGCGTTCGGCGGCGATACGGATCAGGTCGCCCACACCTTCCTGGTCGAGGCTGACGAAGGGGTCCTTCTCGAAGATCCCCTTCTCGATATAGGCGTTCAGGAAGCGGCCGGAGTCGTCGCGGCTGATGCCAAAGGTCGTCTGGGTCAGGTCGTTGGTGCCGAACGAGAAGAACTCGGCGTTCTCGGCTAGGTCGCCCGCGCGGATCGCGGCGCGGGGCAGCTCGACCATGGTGCCGACCAGGTATTCGATCTCGCGGCCCTTGTCGGCCATGACTTTTTTCGCTGTTTTGTCGGTGAGTTGGCGCAGGAACTTCATCTCCTCACCCTTGGCGACCAGCGGGTGCATGATCTCGGGGATCGGCGCGGGGCGGCCGGCGGCGGCGACCTCGCAGGCCGCCTCAATGATCGCCTGCACCTGCATCTCGTAGATCTCGGGGTAGGAGACGCCCAGGCGACAGCCGCGGTGGCCGAGCATCGGGTTCACCTCGTGTAGTTCCTGGGCGCGGCGCAGCAGCTTGGCGGCGTCGAGGCCGGTCGCGGCGGCCACCGCGGCCACGTCCTCCTCGGTGTGCGGCAGGAATTCGTGCAGCGGCGGGTCGAGCAGCCGGATGGTCACCGGCAGGCCCTCCATGATCCCGAACAGCTCGACGAAGTCGTCGCGCTGCATCGGCAGGATCTTGGCGAGCGCCACGCGGCGGCCGGCCTCGTCGTCGGCCAGAATCATCTCGCGCACGGCGGCGATCCGCGCGGGATCGAAGAACATGTGCTCGGTGCGGCAAAGGCCGATGCCCTCGGCCCCGAACTGCCGCGCGGTCCTGGCGTCGACCGCCGTCTCGGCGTTGGCGCGGACCCGCAGGCGGCGCACGCCGTCGGCCCACTCCATCAGGGTGGCGAAGTCGCCGGAAAGCTCCGGCTCGATCATCTTCACCTCGCCTGACAGCACCTCTCCAGTCGAGCCGTCGATGGTGATGATGTCGCCGGCCTTGAAGGTGCGGCCGCGCACGCGCATCTCGCCGGCCCGCATGTCGATATGGATTTCCCCGGCGCCGGAGACGCAGGGACGGCCCATGCCGCGGGCGACGACGGCTGCGTGGCTGGTCATGCCGCCGCGCGCCGTGACGATGCCGCGCGCAGCGTCCATACCCCGGATGTCTTCCGGCGAGGTCTCCTCGCGCACCAGAATGACGGCGCCGGCCGATCCGCCCTGGATCTCAGCCTCCGCTGCGGTGAACACGATCTTGCCGGTGGCCGCGCCGGGCGAGGCCGGCAGCCCGCTGGCGATAACCTGGCGATCCTGGGTCGGGTCGATGGTCGGGTGCAGCAGCTGGTCCAGCGAGCCCGGCTCCACCCGCATCACCGCTTCCTCGCGGCTGATCAGGCCCTCGGACGCCAGGTCCACGGCGACCTTCAGCGCAGCCTTGGCCGTGCGCTTGCCGTTGCGCGTCTGCAGCATGTACAGACGGCCCTTCTCCACCGTGAACTCGATGTCCTGCATGTCGCGGTAGTGCTTTTCGAGCCGCTCCACGACTGCCTTGAACTGGGCGAACACGTCGGGAAGCGCTTCCTCCATCGACGGGTTCTTCTCGCCCATCTCTTCGCGGGCGATCTTGGTCAGGGCCTGGGGCGTGCGGATGCCGGCCACGACGTCCTCGCCCTGGGCGTTCAGCAGGAATTCGCCGTAGAGCCGGTTCTCGCCGGTGGAAGGATTGCGGGTGAAGGCGACGCCGGTGGCCGAAGTGTCGCCCATGTTGCCGAACACCATCGACTGGATGTTCACGGCCGTGCCCCAGCTTTCCGGGATGTCGTGCATGCGGCGATAGAACTTCGCCCGGTCGTTCATCCAGCTCGCGAAGACGGCGCCGACCGCGCCCCACAGCTGCTCGTTGGGATCCTGCGGGAACGGCTTGCCGAGCTCGTTCTGGACGGCTTTCTTGTATTCCCCGACGACGGTTTCCCAGTCCTCGGCCGAGAGCGCTGTGTCGACGTAGACGTCCAGCCGCTCCTTATGCTCGTCGAGGATCTCCTCGAACATATGGTGGTCCAGGCCCAGCACCACGGCTGAGTACATCTGGATGAAGCGGCGGTAGCTGTCGAAGGCGAAGCGCCGGTCGCCAGAGAGCTTGGCGAGGCCGTCGACGGTCTCATCGTTGAGGCCGAGGTTGAGGACCGTATCCATCATCCCCGGCATCGAGGCCCGCGCGCCCGAACGGACGGAAACCAGCAGCGGATTGGCGGCGTCGCCGAACGCCTTGGACGTCTGGCCCTCGACGATCTTCAGGGCCTTGGCGACCTGCTCCTGCAGATCGGCCGGATATTGCCGCTCATTGGCGTAGTAGTGGACGCAGGCCTCGGTGGAGATGGTGAACCCCGGCGGCACCGGCAGGCCCAGCGACGACATCTCGGCCAGGTTCGCGCCCTTGCCGCCCAGCAAGTCCTTCATCGAGGCGTCGCCGTCGGCGCGCCCGCCGCCGAAGGCATAGACCCAACGCGTCTTGACCAACGTAGCGGCGCTCATCGATATCCCTCTCGTTACCCGGCGACCTGGCTGAAGTCCGCCACGCGCCCCATGGCGTCGCGGACCTTGGCCAGAAGGCGCAACCGGTTATCCCGTTCCGTCTTTACGTCGGAGTTCACTAAAACCTTGTCAAAGAAGGCGTCCACCGGTTCGCGGACCGCCGCCAGGTGGCGCATCGCCGCCGCGAAGTCCTCGGTCTCCAGCGCCTTGCCGACCTCGACCTCCATATGGCCGATGGCGTTGATCAACGCAGCCTCCTCGGCCGGCGCGCCCGGCATGTCCGCCGGATCGCCGTCTGGCAAGGCGCCCTTCTTTTCCTCTGCCTTGAGGATGTTCACGGCGCGCTTGTACCCCGCCAGCAGGTTCTTGCCGTCTTCCGTGCCGAGGAACGCCTCGAGCGCGTTCACCCGAGAGACGATCCGCACGAGGTCGTCGTCGCCGAGCGCGAAGACGGCGTCCACGAGGTCGTGCCGCTGGCCCTGCTCGCGCAGGAGGACTTTCAGGCGGTCGGCGAAGAACAGCAGCAGCTCGGCCGAGACAAACTGCCGGAGCGGCAGGCGTGTCCGCGACTGCAGCAGGATGCGGATCACCCCCAGCGCCGCGCGGCGGAGCGCAAAGGGATC
>Ga0307513_10004684_pt1 | contig 18197 bp, 13 predicted proteins | sample 15_EM_MG_FD_202174 | JGI IMG/M metagenome (GOLD analysis project Ga0307513, IMG submission 202174) | Populus trichocarpa ectomycorrhiza microbial communities from riparian zone in the Pacific Northwest, United States - 15_EM | ecosystem: Host-associated > Plants > Roots > Unclassified | place... | reverse complement strand
CCACTGCCTATGTGTTTAAGCTGTGGCGAATTTGCCTTCTTCGTATGCTCCTGTTGGCTCGGTTGCCTCAGTTTCGCTCTAGCTCCAATCCGACTTTCACCAGATTATACGGTAGTAGTAGGACACCGCACCATCGCTAATCTGTAGCTAGTGAGGATTTTCTTGAACCTGTCCAACCAGCGCTGGCTATGTGTTTAAGCTGTGGCGAATTTGCCTTCTTCGTGCGCTCCTGTTGGCTCGGTTGCCTCAGTTCGCTTTAGCTCCAATCCGGCTTTCGCCAGATTATACGGTACCAGGGCTAGTCCGCGAGCACAGGGCTGACAACGCTAACGACGATATTGGGAATAGCGCACCCACTATGGGGTGTGGGTTGAAAACCAGAAGAATTCCTCGAACGCTTTCTGCTTTACTATTGGTTGAACTACCTATTCACGGTTTCTAGTGGATATTTGCCACTTTAGCTCATGCTCAGAATAAATCCTGGTGTTCGCGGACTAACCCTGGTTGTGCAAGCCCGGATAGGTAGTCGCTCCATTAACGTTAGTTAAGAATGAAATTATTGAAACCCTGGTATCCGAGTACTCGTACAAGTACAGCCTCGTTCGCAAAGTTCTCGCTGCTCGGTAGGTATCTTAGCAAAAGTCTGGGGACAACTCATGTACCGGTACAAAAATTTGCACTTCAGATTTTCTGCAGACACTTGTGCCAGTACATTTGTTACTGCCAATATTTTTCCCTGGTACCTCTTGATCCGCGAGAACTTTGCGAACGAGGCTGTACAAGTACAGTAGAGGTAAAAAATGACCTAATTTGGCAGGAATAATGCCAGGAAGGGTAAAAAGCTTTGACATCTTGACCCCCCTGTCCGTCTCATCATTTGCCTCCATACCCGAGCACTCGTACAATACAAAGTGAGGGTATCGACAATAGAGAGTTTGCGCAAGGAGACCCCCCCCGGTGGCAGGAAAACTGGTTATTTTCTGTTAGCCTAAAAGTCTTGGACACCTGGGTGGGGAGCGAGACCTGGAAGAAGTGTAAAATAGGGCTTTTCAGACCTGAAGAAATCCGATCGCTGCAGAACAACAAATCAGCAGCAACACAGCGCCCTTTTTACATTTATTAAAAGCTTTTATTGATGATAATATATTGAGCATTCAGTAGTAGATTACCACGTGTTCTATGGCAGTCAGTATGGTTGGTATCATACCCAACTTGTGTAGCCGGGAATCTTAATTGAATTTGAGCACGGAACAAATTTGAGGGCAATGTGATATTACCCTACTCAATCATCTTCCGGCTACTAACTACCTATCATATCATATCATACACCTATTGCGCAAACTCATTCTTAGACCTGGGTCCATTTCCTATTAACCGTCACCTAGGTCCCATGCGCAAACCCTCTAATCTCAATTGATATCATCCTGTTTGGTCCAATTTGGTTGAGTTGTTGCCTTTTTTGACCACAGTTACCATGTGTCCAGCTCCCCGGTGGTGTCCCCATCCTTTGACGTTAGTTGATAAACAGAAACGACCAAACCCCGATTCAAATCGAGAAATTCCTGCCTATTATACCACCCACGATCCTGTCCCCCCCCCCAATGCAAGGTAGCCTCTTCTCTGAATACAAATTCTTGTCTAAATTCCGGAAATTATCCATTTTTGTGAAAAACGGAGCAATTGACGTGAAATAATTCGGTACTATACATGACTTCGCACGCTCCCTATGGCAGCGCAAGGAGCGCCGACAGCCTAAGCGCACACATAGTTTCGTTTTCTCTCTTTCAGTCCTACCCGGGCCGGCTTGTGCGCTGCTGCTGCTGTATCATGTTACTAGTATCATACATACGGAATTAATCATTGGGTGTTAAAACCTGCGGATCCTTTTGGAAGGGGTTTCAGATGACTCGGACAGCTCGGGGGGACAGGAGTCTGTCGGTTGGGGGCTTGCTGCATATCCGGGAGTGAAATCTGCCCGGTCCCGTAGTAACTTTGCAATTCTGTCAGACCCATTCTGGGCAGCCCACGAGGCCGCTGTTTGGCCATGGTGATCGCTTGTGTCGAGATTGACGTCGTTCCGCTGCAGCAGCATCCTCACGACTTCCTCATTCCCACTCCTTACAGCCAAGGAGAGTGGTGTTCGACCATCTTGGTCAACTGTGTTGGGGTTGACGTCGTTCCGTTCCAGCAGTATTCTCACGACTTCCTCTTCTCCATTCTGCACAGCCCGTGAGAGGGGTGTTTGGCCCAATATGTCAGCTGTGTTGGGATTGACATCAGTCCGTTCGAGCAGTATCCTCACAATTCCTTCATGCCCATTACTGATAGCAAAGTAGAGCGGTGGTTGGCCAAATCGGTCAGCCAGGTTGGGATCGACATCACTCCGTTCCAGCAGCATCCTTACGACTTCCTTATTCCAACTACCGACAGCCCAGGAGAGGGGTGTTCGACCATATTCGTCCACTGTGTTGGGGTTGACGTCATCCTGTTCCAGCAGTATCCTCAAGATCCCCTCACGCCCATTCTCGGCAGCCAGGGAGAGAGGTGTTTGGCCAAATCCGTCAGCCAGGTCGGGATCGACATCCTTCCGTTCGAGCAGCATCCTTACGACCCCCCCACACCCATACTCGGCAGCTAGGGAGAGTGGTGTTTTGCCATCTTCGTCAGCTGTGCTGGGATTGACGTCGTTCCGTTCGAGCAGTACCCTCACGATTCCCTCATGCCCACTCTCGGCAGCTCGTGTGAGCGGTGTTCGGCCATCTTCATCAGCTATGTCGAGATTGACGTCGTTCCGCTGCAGCAGCATCCTCACGACTTCCTCACCCCCACTCCTTACAGCCAAGGAGAGTGGTGTTCGACCATCTTCGTCAAATGTGTTGGGGTTGACGTCGTTCCGTTCCAGCAGTATTCTCACGACTTCCTCTTCTCCATTCTGCACAGCCCGTGAGAGCGGTGTTTGGCCCAATATATCAGCTGTGTTGGGATTGACGTCGTTCCGTCCCAGTAATATCCTCACAACTCCCTCACGCCCCCGCAGGGCGGCCAGCGAGAGCGGTGTTCGGCCATATTTGTCAGCTCTTTCGGGATTGACGTCGTTCCGTCCAAGTAGGATCCTCACCACTCCCTCATACCCAAAATCGGCAGCCAGGGAGAGCGGTGTTTGGCCATCGTAGTCAACTGCGTTGGGATCGACATCGCTTCGTCCGAGTAGTATCCCCACCACTCCCTCATGCCCATCCCTGGCAGCCAAAGAGAGTGGTGTTAGACCGTAGTCAACTGCGTTGGGATTGACGACGTCCCGTTCTAGCATCCTCACTACTCTCTCATGCTCATACTCGGCAGCAAAGGAGAATGGTGTTCGGGTATCTCCGCCAACTGTGTTGGGGTTGACGTCGTTCCGTTCTAGCAGCACCCTCACGACTTCTTCATTTCCGCCCTCGACAGCCAAGAAGAGTGGTGTTCGACCATATTCGTCTACTGTGTTGGGATTGACGTCTTTCCGTTCTAGAAGCATTCTCACTACCTCCTCATGCCCACTCCTGGCAGCGACGGAGAGTGGTGTTTGGCCACTCCCGTCAGCTGCGCTGGGATTGACATCAGTCCGTTCGAGCAGTACCCTCACGATTCCCGCATGCCCACCCTCGGCAGCTAGCGAGAGCGGTGTTCGGCCAGCTTCGTCACCTATGTTGGGATCAACATCGCTCCGTTCCAGCAGCATCCCCACGACTCCCCTACCCCAAATACCGACAGCCCAGGAGAGGGGTGTTCGACCATATTCGTCTACTGTGTTGGGGTTGACGTCATCCTGTTCTAGCAGTATCCTCAAGATCCCCTCATGCCCACCCTCGGCAGCTAGCGAGAGCGGTGTTTGGCCAAATCCGTCAGCCAGGTCGGGATCGACATCCTTCCGTTCGAGTAGTATCCTTACAACTCCCTCATACCCATACTCGGCAGCTAGGGAGAGTGGTGTTTTGCCATTTTCGTCAGCTGTGTTGGGATTGACGTCGTTCCGTTCGAGCAGTACCCTCACGATTCCCTCATGCCTACCCTCGGCAGCTCGTAAGAGCGGTGTTCGGCCATCTTCGTCAGTTATGTTGGGATCGACGTCGTTCCGTTCGAGCAGTACCCTCACGATTCCCTCATGCCCGCTCTCGGCAGCCCGTGAGAGCGGTGTTCGGCCATCTTCGTCAGTTATGTTGGGATCGACGTCATTCCGTTCGAGCAGTACCCTCACGACTTCCTCGTGTCCATTCCATGTAGCCCAGAAGAGCGGCGTTTGGCCATGCATGGTGCAAGTGTGTTGAGATTGGAGTCGTTCTGCGCCACCAGCTCCTTACGATCTCTGAATGTGACCTTCCAGCGGCCCAGGCGATTGCTGTATTACCCTGGCGATCAGCCTGCACGTCCCGTTTACCCATCTCCAATAAAGCCACCACTTTCCCCACACATCCGGAGTATTGAAGGAATGATGTGGGGTTGGGGGAGCGAAGGAACTAATAGCCGAGCATCACTTACCGGTAGTTACTAACAGGAAAGGTAGGTAATCGAGGCCTTCGTACGCGATCAGGTGGGTATGTGAGGTTCGAACAGTAGAAAGAAAGGAAAGAGAAGGAAGAAAAAGCAATCAATTAACGCTGTGGTCGTGTTCGTTGTTAGCTCTCGTCTCCTCTTGTCCTTAGGAGAGGCAGGTGCTGGAAACCGCCCTTTTTATACTCTCCCCTCCTTGCCAAGAACCCCCCGCCGGGCGATATTTTGCTGAGCCCTCGCCAAATATTCGGCTCCCAGAGGTCCCCTTGGCAAAGATGCACGGGTACGGTCATAATACTCACGTCGCCGGATTGCTCTTCCAGTTCCTACTATGGGATCGCTCATCCTCGGATATTTTACCCAATAAAGTATGTTGGGAAGCAATTGTTGCGTCCTAGCTCAGAAAGCTCAGAACCTCAAGAACCAAGACTATCTTGACCTCAGTGCTCTGGCAAGGCAACGAGCGGCCAACAGCCTGACCAACAAGCCAAAAATCATCCCAGTAAGAGAATTCGAGATTTCTCAGGTTCCCGGCCCTGCTGCTGATATTCCGATTCTAAAGAGAGCGGTGATTTTAGCATTAAATTGGCATGCTGAAGTTAGTTTTGATGCTATAACCATCAAAGTTCACATCAATGGTGGATACAATACTCCATGAGCTACGAGTAAGTTAAGTCCCTTTCTTCACTCACATACTCAAGCACATGATATTATAATACATCCAATCAGAGTAATGGTCTTGTTTTAAGGTATCCTATCCCATTTAACTATTGACACAGCAGTGATCATTTGAGGGATTGTATTGGCTACAGTATCCGAGGATGAGCGATTCCATAATAGGAACCGGCAGAGCAATCCGGCGACGTGAGTACTGTTCCGGAATCACTCCTCCCATAGACACTTTCGACTGCAGTCACTTACCGTAGTCTAGCCCTGTAAAATGCCAACCGCCAGTATCATACAATACACAAGTGAGAGTATCGACAAAAACCTATACAAGTAGACACAATTCGACGGCCCAGGGTATGATATCTCCTCAATCAAGAGGTTGTCCTAAATGCTATTTCACGCAATATTATCAAGTTCGAAATAGCTGCCTGTGCTGGAATTTCTCTAAGATTTTGTTTTTTTACCTGGGGCGTAATCTCCCGCAACCCACTTTCATAACCCCACTTAGGCTAGCAATCGGCGGGGAACTGTTATTCGGCCATCGTCACTAACATCTACATTATCTTTCTCAAGATAAGAGACCTTACTATCTAGTGTATATTTCCCCCACTCCCAGATTCCCACGACGGAACAGCACTGGCTCACTGCAACCATCTTCTATCGTCCCAGGTCCTAAACTCGATAGCTTCTAGCGCTCAGTTTCCCACACTATCCATACCGGTTGGCACACTCAGTGCCTTTTCTGCGGTCCAAGCGGATGCCACTGCAGAATCTGACGTCTCCCGGCATGTATCTCCGTAGCGGAGTTAACGACATTATCATAGTTTATTTAACATTTCCGGAGAACGGCAGGTACACTGACGGCATTTGTACTATGGTCTCTTATTTGGGTTTCTCTTTTTGGCAGGGGTACTGTAGAAAGGGATTGTATGCAAGGAGGATCTGACTTCTCCCTGAGCTCCATGGAATCCCTAGGACCCGGATAGAGGGGAGGCGGTAGCTAATACGGCTTTCGCGCTGCACAGGTCTGTGCTGTTATCCTGGCACCTGTTGTTCTCTGAAGCCCCTATACGGACCACCTCCACCAATACTCAAGTAGGTTTTACTCGCAGGTCAACCTTAAATCTTGTGGCGTGAATAGATTGACTGGCATCAGATGTTTAGGCGAAAAGATGCACCCGGCCCTTATAATTTGCGGTACCATAGAGCACAGTGCCTATTAGCAAGGGCCTACTCGAGACCTCGAGCATCGGTACCGTATTTTTTCCCCGTAGGTTCTGGCTAACCATGACACTTTACTCATTGTGGTGCTTCACACATAATATAAATTTCCTTTCTCCCCCCTCCCTTCCTTCCTTTCCTGGGGTCTCACCCCCCCCCCCCCCCCTTTCCATTCCACGGCTACAATGATCTCAGTCCGCCCCCAGCTATGTAGCAGGAAAGAACGCCAGAGTAAGGTTATGGAGCGACCTAGGGCAGCAGCCTGGTCGGGTGACCCAGGCAGTAAGTTACAGGGTGATTTGGATTAGCAGTATGGTTACAATAGCCCGGCATAGGGGACTCACGACATCCCAGAAGTTGCAAACGATTTGCTCCCCCTGCGCCTGGTATGTGACCTGTGACCTATTATAGCTTGACAAAGGGTCTTGTTCTTACCAGTCATGGGGGTAATGGTAGAAGGAGAAGGGAAATATCTGATTATCACTCTAATAATAATATTATCATAGATAGAATATTAGAAGAAAAAGATGTGTACGAATAATTGATCAGATGTATGATAATACGTACATACATACACAGATTCCCAAGCACCAGATGTGACCTGGGTATCATGGCTATTGGAGTGAGTGCTATTTGGGGACGAGTGATGCAAGGTGATTTGTCGCTCGACCTACGACAAGTATTATAGAATGGAAATTTGTTTGAGGAGAGGCAAGGCTTGAGATTATCTATTTGACGATACTCCACCATACGCTCGGGGTATTCTATTACCATGATTTGTTTTCATTTCTTGGAAATGGGAGTCAGTTCTTCGCCATGAACTTCCTTCCCCGTATCGTCTCCCTATGAACTTCCTGCGGGGGGGAATAGCTGGAAGCTCCCATCTACAGGTATCTCGAGAGTGGAGGTGAGGTTCCTGGTCAGGCTGAATGACGCATATTTTCCTAGTATAGCACTTTAGAAATATTTACAATTCGCGCAGATAGACTGTCTGTCTGGCACCTTCAGGATATACATTTCTCTAGAACTAATCATTAGAAGTGCCTGCTTCGCGCAAACACCGATTTTAGAACGAGAAAGCCTAGGACCTATGGACTAACGTATGATGACAAAAACCTTGGGGGCCAGTCGGTAGGTTATGCTCCGCAATAATGGTTCAACAGGAGGACGTTGATGGTCGCGGCCGTCTCAGGCTCATGCAAAATTGCTGGTTAAACGGGGCACTGGAACCAAGGAAGGTCTGAAGGAAAACGCAAGGTTAGGCTACCCCATTGAAGCTTGTGCTTGCGCTGCCTATCCAACCTTTTAGGAAAGGAAAACCTTGCTATGAATCTCACAGCCTGAGGCACCAGCAGCCAATCAATTTACCATGCACCGAACTGTGGTGTTCTCTCTTTAAGGGACCCTCTCGGCTAGGCATTCTGTTGGATCTGGAATCTGTCACGGGCATTGATCTTAATGCGAGGCCATCTTTGCTGCAGGCGCTGTGGTACAATTCTATAATTAGCTCAGTGGTTCCGTGGGGGTGTACTCGTACAACTTACCGTACTGTGAAAAAAGGAACCCCCAGAAAAGGTGACAAGGAATCTGGAGTTGTGATTGGAGCGTTCCATGGCTCGAGCCAATCGATTTCCGTGTTCCCGACCCTTATTTTCCGATTTTTTTCTACCGCAAGCTATACAGTACGCACGTTTAGGAATATTTATGGCGAGCAACGCTCAATGAGTAAACAGCCTTAATAAGAGCTTTAAGTCAATTGATCATTGTCTCTCCTACGGCTCTAAAAGTAAAGGAATGTGAACTAGACCTACTATTGACAAGTATGGAGAAAATTCTATCATTAAATTTCTACCTACGGGCGCTCAATTCTTCTTGATAGGTAAAAATATATGCGGTGGCATTCATTATAATGTCATCAATCCAAAATCTTGGGTGACATCCCTGTGCCTCTGCTGTCTCGCGCCCGTTTATGTATTTGAAAATCCGAAAACAAATTCGCAGCGGCATTTTCGGCACATTCTAACAGCGGCGTGCTGGAATGCCAACCGAAAAGGTTACCGTAAGAACTGGAACAGCTGAACTTTGCACTAGGACATGGAGTTGCCTTTCCTAGCAAGGTCTGTTATCTTCTCTTTTTGCTTCTCTCAGCAGAGGGCTGAGTCAAACCTCCTCACAGAGTGAGGTATCTAGGCACTCTTTTAGTCCTCTCTCGAGTTTTGCGATCCTCCCCAAATACCAAATCCGATAGTGCTTGAACCGAGCTCGACACCTAAACCAGCAAAAAAGTAGCTCGCTGCCGGGTATTTTTAATGGCTACCTCCACTCGACGAGGATTCGAACTCGCGTTGTTCCCCGTTTCAAGTTAGTGCTAACCAGTTCCTTGGTCATTAGGCCGTCAGAGCTGGCCGATATTCCCTCCCTTCTTCGAATTTTAAGTGTGATCTTCAGACAGAAGATGTTTCGAAAAATCTGACAATAATGGATCAGGTGCTGCAACTCTCATGCTGCCATGATCCAAATCAAATGCCAAACTCGAGGCACCTGCTAGCGTGATGTCGCTCAACTGGTGAAGAAAGCTATTCCAGCACTCAAGCCTGCTTTATCAATCCTCCTACTTGTATCCCTGGCCCCCCTGGGTACCGTCTGCTGTAGGCATCCAAAGGCTACCTTGTCTGTCCGTGCGTTAGAAGTGAGGGATCTCCATGGGCGCAATGTAACCTCACCGAATTTGTTTGGGTGTCATTGACCCGCGTAGGAGTATCTTTGAGGATGATGACCATCTTGTTTAGGAGAACCTTCCGTAAATGGTGCGTAAATATCTGCTTAAGCCGTCACAGCAACCGTCTAACGGTAAATAAAATAGAGAGAATTGCGATTTTTGAGAGGTCAGGAATGCCGTTAGGTTATCGGGAGGCGCGGTAGCAGCTCTCCGGTGTACCTCTAGCCCTATTAGTACTGTAGACATAAGGTAAAAGTTCGTGTATCATAATATTATCATACCATAAGTTTCGCCGAATGGGGGACGCTCACAAGGAATGTTTATACCTTAAACCCACTGGTTGGTACCTATTATACTGTTGAGTATATTTCTCGCGAAAGAGGTGGTGTATGGTACCTCGCAGGAGTGTGCTTTTAAAGAGATTGAGAAGGGTTGCCAATACTGGTACCACCGCTCGCCCCGATTTAAACAACGCGCGAAACGTTCTCTTCCTAGTCATAATCGATTGAAGATGACTGCAGATCCAAGCGCCTGTCTGAATACTCGGCATGAATAGAAAAGGCGGATATAATTGTTCAAATGGTTGATTGGTTCCTTCTCAAGAGGCAGTATGACCTAGAGTCGTGCTTGAATGCATACCTTTGCTACGCACCCTAACTGATACACTCAGGAACTGGGATACTCATCGACATCGTGATCATTTGCAGAAATGCAGCCTGAAAGTGGGACAGGACAAAAATATGAATCGGATCTGCCGGGCGGCTCTGGGGGGAGGGAGGGACGGTACCCGAAGCGTGATTCATGAGGCGCAATCTATCCGAGGGGTTCCCGCCTGAACTTGAATGGTCTGATGTAAACTCAATTTAGATTCCAAACATACTGGGCCAAAGCCGGGTATATCAATGATTTTCCTGGGAGAAGTTGTGTGTGATTTTTAGCAAGTCAGGGTATAAGTACGATGTTGGTAGAGCTGTATCGGTAGTGGGAACATAAAACCTAGATTGCGAAAGCGCCTCCGTAAGCTTCAGCCTTATAGGAAAAAAAACAATTAGTTGGATAAGGACCGATTGGCGTTTGCACCCGTGTGCAAGAGGGGCCCCGGATTGGTCCTTGGTCCGGTCTTGTTACTAACATTAGGGGGCGTGGGTGATCTTTGAGTTTACGGTACTGCGTTAGACCATGTAGGATGGGGCTTTTGTGGCTTCTAGGATCGAATATTAAAACTCAACCACATCCCCCTTTCTCAATCGTACCGGTATCGGTGCCTTCCTCTACTGCGACAACCCACTGCGATACCTTTATCAAGCTTCGGAATCATAATCAACCTTCTCAAATATTCGAAATGTGGCCAATTGTTCGCCAATTTATAGGCATTGGGGGTTTGTTCCAGTTCTTGAGCTTCGGAAACACTATATTCTTCCCGGGAAGCCTGGAGGTCGTGGGAGCGAGCGCCGCAAGTTTCTCCGCCGGTGTTTTATATGAATTTTTTGGCGAAAGCGAAAGGGCAGAAATGGAAGAGGAATCCTGGGAGGTTCTGGCGAATGCGGTTCCTGCGTCCTTGGCACTTGCCATTAAGAGGCAGGATCCATTGTAAGCGAGCCTTTTCTCCGCTCCCAAGCTCCCGCTGCAGGCTGACATGTTTTATCGACAGTAAAATATTGGATGGCATAGGGGAAGAGGGCTGGAGCTCTGTGCAAATCGCACTTGTCCAACTCTCCTCCATAATATACCACGGCCTTGGTTTCATTGGACCGGAGGGAGACGGGAGCGCCCTTTGGAGTAGAACTTGTGGCAGGTAAGGGTGATCACAAGTCCCACGCCAGCGGCCATACCGCTCGAATGAGAGAAACTCCTAGTTTATGCGCGAGGGCGCAGTATCAGGTTTTTCTCTTGCGTTTGTAGTATTGTGCTAATAATTTCGTTATTGGCATAGTGAAAAGCAAGATGTCTCTCTTTGGCATGGGCATAGAACAAAGGAGGATGAATGGCGGCCCGTAAATACAATAGCTATTTGCTCCGGTTTCTTCGATCGAACTAGGATGGCGTCGACATTGCGGAAGTTCGGTAGTGCGGCAGGAGAGTGCCCAGAAATCAATCCTACAGAGTTAAAGGAACTGAGAAGTGAGTCTGCCCCTGATCAAATAGCCTCCTGGGCGAAGCTAACCTTTTTTTTTCTTGTGCCCGGAAAGGTTTCCCTCTCATCCGCAGCCTCGCACAAACAACGCATGTTCGTGGAGGCTTGACGCCCGCACAGGAAAGAGGAGGGAGTGAACAAGAGGTTTTAGCAAGCGGATGGGCTAGAGGGGTTGATGTCGAGGCGTTTGCTTTATACGTAATTTGTGAGTACCAAGAAACAGCCCCAGATTACGTACGGTACCGGTATCCAAGAGCTAAATTTGGCGGGAAGCCTCCTGGAGGCACTCAATATGTGGGTAGCTGCTAGGCCCAAATATCCTTCGTGTGGCGCGGAGTTCAATTGCGACAAGCAAGAGTTGCTCGTCTTAACGATTTGGCGGCGGTGCCCCTTTCCTTATGTCATGGATGCCAGGCGTTTAAGGATTTGCGGATCTTTTTATCTTTTTATCTTTTGATATCCTTCCCGATTTTTGAAATGCAGTGTTCATACGCCTATTGTCATAATAATTGGTACAGGACCGGTGTTGCTCTTCTCCATTAGGTTGCCACCAGAGTCTCGGATGACAACAGTCACCTTTAGTTTACCCCTATGTAAATTGTAGGAAACTGTGGTGGACTGCAATAAACACTGCGGTCTGGACCCAGGAAACTTGCCATGAGCTAGATGCAAACCGAAAGTGCCGGCTGCCCAATCCAAGACTCTCTACAGGGTCTCTGGGGTCCCATTTGAGTCGTATAAAGGAGATTTTTAAGTTCGGCACGGTCCAGGGGCTTCCCCATTTTACCAACATCTACTCGAGCAGGATACCAGCACGCGAAAATGCGCCTCTGTTCTCGGAGGCTCTTGTCCGAAGGAGAGAAAATAGAAACCCACCCAACTCAACCCTCCCGACCACATCCCCAAGGGAATAGTATCGCCATTCTGGCCAACTTAAACCTTTCTTCCAGAAAGGCCCCAAGATCGTGTCCGGCGGTATGTCTTTTCAATAGGAATGTCGGAAAGGTTCACAGCCTATCGTATCAACAGCAGATCTGTTCAGGTGGGGCTGGGCCAAGAATTGCGCATTTTGTGGACTCTTGTGCGTACCCACTTTCCCGACACCCCCGGCACTGTTTTACTGAATGATTGTATCCTACAGGCGCCTCCAGGCCATCACTCAGGCAGCATCCAGATCTAAGGCTCGCCGCTGTGTATTTGACCAACTTCCGTCCAGTATCCGTTTGATTTCCTCTTGCGAGCAATATTATCGCCTAAACCAATGTCAAGCCCTTTAGACCGCCCGCAGCTTAGGGGAGTATCATAGCAAGAAGGCTATGTGCCTGAGGAAACTTGGGCATATCATAATTTTTTTCGCACTGTTCCGGATGATCCCTTAATTAGGGGCTCTGCGGGAGCAACCGAACCCTTCTCTGCAGGAGGCCAAACTCCTTTTTCTGTCGGATCGATGTGCTGTTGCGGTACGGGTAGTGTGACCTTGCTTGGATTATGGTTACTGTGGTGCATGATTTTTGCTTGGTACCGTCTCCCTCAGGGAATTCCCAGAGATCGGTATTCGTGTGGGGGTTGCTGCTGCCTTGGGACGTGGTTCATTTATTTATTCTCAAGAATTGAGGAATTTGACCTTCTACTTTTGGCGGGCCGGTATTTTGGGTGAATGTGGTTCCCGAAAGCGAAGAGGGAATTTAATGATTGGTACCTCGCTCCCCCTGAGTTAAGTGATCTGGTAGCTGGACAAATCGGCGATACTGCGCTGGATATCCGATTGCTGATGATTTAATACTGGTCTGGCCACTGTGGTTGTGGTGTTGTAAAGTAAAGTTACTCATACCATTCATGTCCAGGTGGTCTCTCCATCCCGAAGTTTTTATTTCTCATCAGCTTGCATTGGGTCTCTAGCAGTTTCTATAGAAGGGGTTGGCAGGTGAGATTTGGATGCCTAAGCACGATTAGGCTGCCCAAGGAGAGAGTTGCAAGGATGGCGATATTGTTGGTTTCTCCCCCAAGCCGGAATTTATCACATCGCTGCAATCGAGGATACAAATAGTATAATAAGTTCGGGGACACGGTATGCTTGCGAAGGTTATCGCGGTCTACTGCACTGTCTACTCGTAGGAGCGCTTTTTTAAAAGGAGTGTTATTGCATATCGCCAAATTTTGGCCCTTTTTCTTATATCTGGATGGCATGCAATAGTAGTTCTTTTTTTTAAAAAAAAAACTAAAAAAAAACATTCCGGCACTACGAATGCTGAGCCTAAATATGATTAGAAGAAACTCCTGGCCCGAAGGGTAGTGACCAGACTAATGCTAATCACGGCCGTCCCAGTAATACCTTAGGCTCATATTCCACAGCGTAGTATCCCTTCTTGATAGACTACGGACAAAGTGGTCTGGAGATCGCACGGCTTGAGTATAATACGAGTAGATTCGGGTCTGAATCTGTAGAAAACTCTAGAATTCGTGGATACAGTAGTGTATTAGTAGTCCATAGTATGATATACCCGATTATAGCAAAATTAGTTTCGCCCCAAGGTTACTCGTTGACCATCAGCTTTCTCTAGATAAGCGTTCGCACAGTCGGTGATACCTCCCAAAGGGGGTGAACCCTGGCGCAACTTCACGGACACACCCTAAACATCGGTATCGCTATTAAATCTCTACCGCATAGTATGAGCACCCTGATATGCACCCAACACTTGTTCAAGGGGTTGGTTTGATCGGATGGTGCGTTTGGAAGTGTCTAAGTGTATTCGTATGGCGTCCTAATAATGATCTATAAACCCTCAGGGGAACCCCAGTGAGTGACAAACCGCTATCGGTACCTCCCTACAGAAGGCTTCTGAATCGCGGTGGGCCCCCAGATGCTTGTACCCATAGAGTGCAGTACGGTAGAATACGTTTGGAACAGGTTCTCAATTGGGTTTGTGCGACCATAGCGGCGTAGTGGGCCGGTGTCATATACGGTACCGGTAGCCCCTTGCGATAGAAGGCGCTTATTTCTGGCCGTTGGGCGATTTGAAAGGCCTGAGTTGTTTGCCAGCCACAGCAGAGGTCGGGTAGGCGCTGGTAATGTTGGTGATATTGGTGATGTGCGATGGCACGGTCCCGAAATTCTCCCATGGAAGGCTTTCCATATAGTACTCAACGCTCTCAGCACTGATTTTTCGCCCGCCTGAGTGTCCAAGTCTAAGTGTTCTCCTTTTGCTTAAGTAGAGCAAACCCAGAATTCTAAGAACCGCTGATCTCGGTATGGTTTTGGAAAGTACGTTGGTGCTCGGGATGGTCTCAGGAAAGGGAAGGGAGAAAAAAAGCATGATTTCCCCAATGGCCCATCATAGTGGGGGTCGTTAGAGCCGCAAGAGGGGTTTAGATTAGGTTGCCGCGTCAACGTATGGAGAATTTGGCGCGGCTGTACCGTACGTCATCCGCAGAAGGTAATCGAAACCGGAGAAAACTATCGAGTTTCCCGCGGAGTCTCTTTGAAACTGTTCGAACAGCTCGAAGGCAAAGGAGACAGGGGAAAATCAAAGTAAAATAAGGCGCGACAAGCACGGTAATTATTGAAAGGGGAAATGCTGTACATTTTTGGGGAGAAGTGTGGTGGGGGAGGGGCTTGGGGCTCGTGGAAGGCCATGGATGACGGTGGATCCTCAAGTAGTTTCTAGCACAGTCCGTGTCCTTCCTCACGCTTCGACTATTGAATCCACTCTGTCTTTTTCCCACCGCCCACTCTGTATAAAGACCATTTCCTTCTCTCCCACCCTCCTTCCCCTCTTTTTCTCTCATCATTCAACACTACCCAGGAGCCTTCGAGTCCTTTGTTCAAAACTTTTTCACGAATCTCTTTATCCTTCGCGTTACCCATCTAATTTCTCCTACATCAACCAAACATCCGCATAACTCTCTACAATAATGGCACCCGCTATTGGTATCGATCTTGGAACCACCTACTCTTGTGTTGGTGTGTTCAGAGATGACAGAATTGAAATTATTGCCAATGACCAGGGCAACCGAACAACTCCCTCTTTTGTGAGATCACCTTTGCTAATTTTCGAGTTTATTTTCGGAAAATATCCCAGTTTTTTTTTTTTGAGCCGCTGCTAACACATGTTTCTCAAAATATAGGTTGCCTTTACTGATACCGAACGTCTGATTGGTGACTCCGCAAAGAACCAAGTTGCTATGAACCCGTAAGTTGATCATTGCTCATTCCTTGCCTAAAGAGCTCTACTGATGAATGTTTGCTTAGCCACAACACTGTCTTCGATGCTAAGCGTTTGATTGGACGCAAATTCAATGAACCAGAAGTGCAGGCAGACATGAAGCATTTCCCCTTTAAGATCATCGATAAGGGTGGAAAGCCGTTCATCCAGGTTGAGTTCAAGGGCGAGACTAAGGTCTTTACTCCCGAGGAAATCTCATCCATGGTTCTTACCAAGATGAGGGAAACTGCCGAGTCATATCTTGGTGGTACCGTCAACAATGCAGTTATTACCGTTCCCGCATACTTCAATGACTCACAACGTCAAGCCACCAAGGACTCTGGTCTGATTGCTGGTCTTAACGTTCTCCGTATCATCAACGAGCCTACTGCCGCTGCCATCGCTTACGGTCTCGACAAGAAGAGTCAAGGAGAGCGTAACGTTCTTATCTTCGATTTGGGCGGTGGCACTTTCGATGTCTCTCTTTTGACCATTGAAGAAGGTATTTTCGAGGTTAAGGCAACCGCTGGTGACACTCACTTGGGTGGTGAGGACTTCGACAACCGCCTTGTCAACCACTTTGTCCAAGAATTTAAGCGCAAGCACAAGAAGGATCTCACTTCCAACGCTCGTGCTCTCCGCCGTCTCCGTACTGCTTGCGAACGTGCTAAGCGTACCCTCTCTTCTTCTGCTCAGACCTCGATCGAAATCGATTCCCTCTACGAGGGTATTGATTTCTACACCTCGGTCACTCGTGCTCGTTTCGAAGAGTTATGCCAGGATCTCTTCCGCTCCACTATGGAGCCCGTTGAGCGCGTCCTTCGAGACTCTAAGATCGATAAGAGTTCTGTCCACGAGATTGTCCTGGTTGGTGGTTCCACCCGTATCCCCAAGGTCCAGAAGCTGGTGTCCGACTTTTTCAACGGGAAGGAGCCCAACAAGTCCATCAATCCCGACGAAGCTGTCGCCTACGGTGCTGCCGTCCAGGCTGCCATTCTTTCCGGTGATACCTCTTCTAAAACCCAGGAGATCCTGTTGCTTGATGTTGCCCCACTTTCCCTCGGCATCGAGACTGCTGGTGGTGTCATGACTCCTTTGATTAAGCGCAATACTACCGTCCCAACCAAGAAAAGTGAGGTTTTCTCGACCTTCTCCGACAACCAGCCCGGTGTGTTGATCCAGGTATTCGAGGGTGAGCGTGCCCGCACCAAGGACAATAATTTGCTTGGAAAGTTCGAGCTCACTGGGATCCCCCCCGCTCCCCGTGGTGTGCCTCAAATCGAGGTCACCTTTGACATTGATGCCAACGGCATCTTGAACGTATCTGCTGTTGAGAAGGGTACTGGAAAAACCAACCGGTATGTATTTCCAAGCTCCTGTAGCACTTTTGCGTTTTGCTAACTTAATTCTAGTATTACTATTACCAATGACAAGGGCCGTCTCAGCAAGGAGGAGATCGAGCGTATGCTCGCGGAGGCCGAGAAGTACAAGGAGGAGGATGAGGCGGAGGCGTCGAGAATCCAAGCCAAGAACGGGCTTGAATCCTATGCTTACTCTCTCCGTAACACCTTGGGTGACGAGAAGGTCGAGGAAAAGCTTGACGCTGGTGATAAGGAGAAGCTCAAGAAGGCTATCGATGAGACCGTCGAATGGCTGGACAACAACACTACTGCTACTAAGGTGGGTTCGATTATTTTAATTCAATACAAGACAATGCTAACAATTTTGTAGGACGAGTTCGAATCCCAGCAGAAGGAGTTGGAAGGCGTTGCCAACCCTATCATGATGAAGTTCTACCAAAGCCAAGGTGGTGCTCCTCCTGGAGGCATGCCAGGTGCTGGAGGCTTTCCTGGTGCTGGAGGCTTCCCCGGTGCCGGTGGAGCTCCCCCACATGGCGGTGATGACGGTCCTCAGGTTGAAGAGGTGGATTAACTGGAAGCTGAATAAACCGCACAAATACATAGAAGTCTTGTATGCGCAGTTTTTTTCCTCTTATTCTCTTTCTTCCAATAATGTCATCCTGGGTTTAAGATAGGGGCGGAAAAGTAGCGTGCTTTTATTTTTCATTTCATTAGGTTTTTTCACTTTCAAGGGTTTCCTTCCTTCCTTCCTATGGTTTTCTCACACCTTTTTCCTTGCCCACTTGTATTTACGAAAGGTTCACGGGTCTATGAAATTTAAGCTTTTTTTTTTTTCGTTCGAAAGTTGTGTTCCACAGATCGGTTGCATTGACACAGTGAAACAAATAGAGTACGGTACTTGTGCTTGAATCTCAGCTTTTGTGTCACCGAAACTTCTACCAGTTTCTATTCTCCTGCAGTAATTAATGGGAATGAGAAATTTTCACATCATCCACCCGGCTTTCCCCAGTCGGAGAATGGCCACATGCAGGGCAGACATGACATGAAGCAGCAATGACAACACACAACAGCACAACGGTGTATGATACCTAGACGGAACTTCCGAGCGAGCTGCGATACGGTACGCCACGACTTTCCTTGGATTTTGGGCGGTCCCACTTTCTTTTTTTTCTTTCTTATTGCGACGGAGAATTTCTTTTCCTTTCTGATCTCGTAAGCGGGACCGTGGCGTTTTGGGCAGATGTTTTACGGCGGTTAGGGGGATTGGTAGCAGCGCGCTTAACGTGCCCCATGAAGCCAGTGTTGCAAAGAAGGCCTTTGATGATCAAACCCGGGGGGTTAGAAGGGGGGGGGTTGAATCGGGG
>Ga0307513_10004683_pt1 | contig 18197 bp, 13 predicted proteins | sample 15_EM_MG_FD_202174 | JGI IMG/M metagenome (GOLD analysis project Ga0307513, IMG submission 202174) | Populus trichocarpa ectomycorrhiza microbial communities from riparian zone in the Pacific Northwest, United States - 15_EM | ecosystem: Host-associated > Plants > Roots > Unclassified | place... | reverse complement strand
TGTTGGAGAGCTCATAACAGTTTATTACATGGTACAAATGCATAAGTGTTCACATGATCCAGCCTTACCTCTTGGAGAGCTCACTGACAGTTTTTATTTATTTTACCAATGAATTGTTTCAGCAGATGCTTGACATCTTCACCACTCTGTTATCTTATCTTAGATAACGACATCTCACACTTGTGGAGACTTTCTAATTCAACAATTGTCACCACTATCTCATGCCCCCCTCCCCGCCAAATGTTACGGTCGTTGTGGCACCCTCCACAACGGGGCCTCTCCCAAACGGGCTGCGGCACGCGGTGACCAATCGTGAGAGCCCAGTTCCACGGCTGACCCCAGCAGGCCACGGGCCCCAGCCGCCGCGAAAACCGCCCTCAAATCCCGGTATGGTGCGTGGGAACAGCCCGCTCTTATTATATAGATAGGATGGGATGGCTAAGACAGCTATTGTTACAGTTGAGATGGCTATTGTTACAGGTAAGATATGGTCGAAAGATATGGTCGATGATTCGAAGAAGGCTATTGTTATAGTTAATATACATTGGATGAAAATGAGGAGATAGAAAAAAGGGAGTGGAAGGAAAGAAGGGTGAGTGAATTCACGTCAGATCCATGTTTTGTGAGTCAGAAATGCTGGGTTTCGCAGGTTTGGAGGTTTTTCGGGATCAGGAAGAGCTCGGTTTTGGTTGAACATCGCTCACGCCTTTATTGTTAGTCATCGTTTCGAGGGCGGTTTCCGATTTGGTCTTGATGACATTGTCGATTCTGGTTTGCATTCTTTTTTTAGTGGTAAAGGTGTCGAATTCATCTTGTGCAGATACAACAGGAGTGTCTTCGGTATCGGAAGAATGGGGGGGGGGGGGATAAAGTGATTCCGGTGGAAAATGGTGTGGGCAATTCTTGTAGAACGCGAACACTTTTTGCATTCAGGGTGTAGAACTGTGTTGTCAGTTAGTTTTTTTATATTGATTTTTTCGATGTTTCGCTTACTCTTTTAAATCCTTCCAGCTCATTCCTTTTTTTGAAGCATTCATTTGGAATGTTCCATGTGTGGAGGGTGACCACACAAAGGACAAGCATGCCGGGACGAAGTTGGATGAGGTTGTCCCAGCACGGGATTAATTTGCTATTAGTGTCGACGATGTTTTGTTGCACGAGTTTGTCGGTTTTGAGGTCGAATTCGTGCAGTAAGTAGTCGTGTTACATGTAGGAGTTCGGGGTTGTAGTAGCCACCTATTTGTGGTTTCGCTGTCATAGTGTTAGTTTTATATTAATGATGGTGGGTTATAGTGCCTGCGTTTGACGTTTTTGGTGGTGTCTTTGTCCTCTTTAGTGTTTAAAAGTCCGGTCCGGTCCGGTTATTGGGTCCCCATGGGCGCTAACCGAGACCGAGACCAGTTAGCGTCTCCTCGGAAACCCAAAATAACCGGACCGGACTGATACAGACTGGTTATGGGCGGTTAGTCATGGTTATTTGCGGTTATATAACCAGTTGTAACCGGTCATGGTTAGTCATGGTTATAACCAGTTACTAACTGGTTATAACCGGTTATCCATGTACAGATTCATTCTAAAATGCATGTATTAATTTAATTAAAAAGCTACATAGTGCTACAGTGATGATAGTTCATAAGAAGGCTTATTCGCAGAATGGAATAGGGCCAGCGAGGTGGTGTGTGGATGAAACACCACCTCGCATCCTTTAGGGCCAGGTTCACGTCACAGAAAAGTGGTGTGGGATCGAGCGTTGACGAAAGCGAGAACAGGTGGGGGGGGCCCCCACCTGCGCACGCTTTGATGACATGTCAATGCCCAACATATACCTGTGCCCCGCTGATACACACACCCTGCAGTCGAAATGTCCCCCAATGTCCATATGCACACCCCGCAGTCGAAACATCCACCCCATAATCAAAACGTCCATCCCAATGTTGATGCACACACCCCGCAATCGAATCGTCTGCCCCACAGTCGAATCGTCTGCCCTGTAGTTGAATCGTCCACCCCATAGTCGAATCGTCTGCGCCACAGCCGAATTGTCTGCCCCGCATTCAAAACATCCAGCCCATAGTCAAATCGTCCACCCCATAGTCGAATTTCAAAATGTCCGCCCCACAGTCGAAGCATCTGCCCCACGTTCAAAACGTCCACAGTGGTGATGTGGCGAGCTGCGTTGGGTGGTTGATAATGAAAAAGCGGCCTACATCCCTCATTGGAGGGGAGAGGCACAGGTGGTGGCTGTAGGCAAGAGTTTGGGGCCTTGGGTATGGCCGCCCTAGCCTGGCCCGGCGAGGGCATTTACTGTGGCTCGACGATGCAGACAATAGTGATGGAGAACGAACAAGAATGGCTGACGTGGCTTGTCTCAATGTCACACATGTGACGAAGGGAATATAATTCACATACATTAACTGTAAACTTGTCAATTCTGAACCAAAAAATATAATTTTGGGGTCGTTAGAAAGCTCGTAAACAGGGGAATATTTTAGTATAACCGCTAACCGGACCGCAGTTACGGTTACAATCGGTTAGGTAAATTTGCGGTCCTGATCAGTTAGGGTCCGGTCTGGTCTCGGTTATTTTCCAGTTAACTAACCTAACTTCCAAACACTAGTCCTCTTCCTTGGCTGGTTCGATCCCTTTGATTTCTTGTGATGCTAGGGCTCTTTTTTTTATCAACCTTTGGGAGGTGTCAGGGATGTAAGTCGATGGAGGAGTCTGTAGTTTGTTTAGTTTGGATTTTGGATTTATGTTTAATGATACTTACTGTGAATTTCTTGCCTAATTGGATGGTGTACGAAAGATTGGAGTCTTGGTTACTGGTTTCTATGCATTCGAATGTTGCCAGCGGGAACTGAGAAGGGAAAAGGTTTTTACGTAGAATGGGCTATGGTATATATCACGTACTGAGTCTACTGCGATATCCATTTCTTTGTTGTGGAGTATCGCTTTGTTGAGTGTGACTGCTTGATTCACAAACAGAGCTGCGATGTTGTTTGTAGCGTCATAAGGTTGGCAAAGTTTAAGTATGTCCTTTGCGTTTGATTTGTCTTTGACGGGAATGGGCTAAGATGGTATGGGAGAGAATTTTCGAACGAGATGAATGACTGCATAGTTACCGGTGTGAATTGGCGAAAGCATGCATGAACAAACGGCTCTGCGCACTATTCATGTCGCGAAGTACGCTGAGCATCATGATGCCAACGCACTGCTGGAATTTGAATGCTTAAACATGCCCCGAAGTTCAATGGTGGATTATACGTCCTAGGGTAAACGGCTGGCAGTAAATGGTCAGAGGATTCTCAAAGGTTATGAAAAATGGAACAATTACCTCTAAAGTGTGGTCGTGGAGTCACAGCGTGTTCCTCAGCACAGATAACACAGTTGGTGCATCATTGCTCGAGCACATGGTGTGTTTTGTGCTGGCCGTCAACGTGAGCATGAGGTGCTGGTGGTTGCTGTCATGATGGGGTGGCGAATTGGGAGAGGCCTGCTGGCAGGGAGTTTACATCTGGAGGAGTTTAAAAGAAAAAAAATAAGTTAGTATACATATGGAAGGATGTCCATAAACACATTACTTACCATTCAACACTTCCTGCCATTTTTGTTGAGTGCTGAGGAACATTGTGGGAGTGGTGGAATGCGAGATCAACTGTGACCAATGGTTGATCACGATTAAAAGTCTGCCACGAAAACCCATCAATAAAAAAATTGGCTGAAGAACGCAGAGCCTCGGTCCATTCAGCAGAGAACTACAGCGGGGTACATAATTGGGCAGTGGGTGTCCTGGTGCTGTTTTTTAACTTAGTAGATAGAAAAGGAGGTGTGAAAAAGGAGATGAACTGACAAAGGTTCATCTCCTTACGTACCTTGTGGTTCAAAATTGATTGACGCGCATATTGAATGGCTTACATCTCTCGTTGGAGGGGAGAGGCCTGGTGGTAACAAGTTTCATTGGAAAAAGACCTAAAAGGAATATAAAATGTTAGGAAACATGTTGGAAAAAGGTTATAAACAAATCAATTCACCTATCACGTTTGCTGGCTGGATTGAAGGATGTAGTGGTGGTGGGATCAACTGTATTTGTCAGTGTTGCCACTGATCTCAGTTTGAAAAAATCAGCTGTTGACTCGTGAATAGATGTAGATATGTGCTTTGCGCTGTTCTAAAGTCAAAAGCTGTTCAAGTTCAGAATCTGTTTTTTGTGCAATAAAATCCAAAATTGGGATTCCATTATTTGTCGCACCATTATGTTTCCATACAGATCCATTTTTGTGAATAAGTCGAATTGTGAAGTGAAACCCTCCTAAATAAATAATAGCAGATAGTTGATATTGAAAGGGTTCCAATAGTAAAAGTATTTTTATATTCCAAGAAGGAAGAATTGTGCACAGTGATGATGTACTTTCCATCGGAAGTTCAAAGAACAAAATAGGAGGTGCATTGATGAGTAAAGGGGTGTAGGTTAATGTGCTTGTTTGACAGATGTCACAGAAAATATCCATTGCATTACTTGGTTGATTTATGTTGTCTATGAAATTTGACATGTACTCATTCAAATTTCTTGGAATAATTGAGTTTCTGTCAATAACTTGGGATGGTATAATGGTGGTGTGTCTATTATGTGATGGAAGAGATTGATGACATTGGTTAGGGCAAGATGCTGTTGTTATTAAGTGGCGAATATTTGTTGGAAAAATAATTTCAAGAATGTCAGAAGCAGAAGTTCCATGTTGACCAAAGCGACGAAATTGATTAGGATTCTGAGTATGCAGTTCATCACGTAAGTTATTCCTGTGATGATCAAATATGGTGCAATTTTTTGATGAAGAATTCAAAATGTTCATGAAGGACACTTCTAATTTTTTGGCAATTGGTGAGCTTATACTAAAGTTATGGTGAAAGGGAGATGTATGACATGCAAAAATGCTATAAAGAGACATAAAAACTGAATCATATGCACAGGACCAATTTAATGAATCCCAACGACAACCTGATGAAAACAATGTAGTAGGTTCAGGACACAATTCATTTGTGGATTCAGAAGACTTTTCATTCAATTTTTGTTTCTTGTTTTTATAAAGTGAATTATTATGTGGGTCAGACGTATCATCAATTAATTTTCGTTTGTGAGGTGGAGGTTCCACAAATTTGGTTTTGATCTTGATTGGTTTTTTTTTGTATTCTGATTCAGGATCAGGTACAGAGGAAATCTGTTCTGTTATAAATCCATAATTTATTAATGTATTGTATTCTAATTTTTCCAATCGTTAAACTTCAACAAATAGATCATGAGGTACAGGTTTATTTAAGTCTTCAATGTGAACAGTATGAGTTATACATAATCCAGTTCGTGATTTTGCATGTGAAGCAGCAACATAAGCTCCAAAGCCACCTTCATGTAAACTGGCAAGAACTTTTAGAATTGTTTTTCCTTGTGCAGACTAACCAGTAACTGCAAATGCAGGTTGAATTGGTATTTGATGATGTGATATTTTTATTTTCTCTTGTTTGTTATTATCATCTTGGGTGAAAGGTGTGACAAAAGACCATGTGATTGGAAGGATAGGAAAATATCCTTTTGGTAAGCCTTCTAATGTTATTGGACTATCAGGAAATTCTACTATAACACAAGAACAATATGTTAATCCTTGTGGAGTAATATCTGTTTCAATTTTACGAACAAAACCCTGAGATCCATTGGTTATCTTTAAATCAGTGGAAATATTTCTTGAGCGCAGAATTACTGGCATTCCAATAAAAAGAGGTATAAAACCAGGTAGAGCTCCTTGATTTTTTGAAGAAGAAAAATTCATATGAAGAATTTGCTCTGCTTCTTATTTAGATAAAGGAATATAACCAGAGGAGGGAATATCATATGTAGCACAAATAATTAGTTCTGGACTTATATCATTTATAGAAGTACATGAAGCACGTGCTTTTTCCATGTTTAATTTTTCTTGTAATAAATTGGTATTCACAATTACAGAAGCATCAAAATTTTCATTGTCACCCATACCAACTCCTTCTGGATGATTATTGGATCTAATAACATGACTGTTAAATAGTTCAACATCTTCTAAGTGACATTGTCAGTGTTACGATCTCTCAAATCTCATCTTATCTTGCGGTTATCTTATCATACGGACGCTTTTTCCTTTTCAACGCAGCCTCATCACAGCCGCACGCTTCTTCCATCACTTCCTTTCGTCATTGCGCATTAGCGCCTTCCATGTCTATTTATAGTACGGGCTATGTTTCCTTGACTCTTTTCTCGACTCGTATCGCGACTCATCGTATAGACGACTCATTCTCTGCGACTCGATACTAGTACAAGTATCGACTCACACTTTGACTCTCAACCTAGTCATAGTAGATGGTCTGTGCACTAACTAGTAGTATAAATACGTAGACACTTTCATTTGTACTCCTTAGCTAGTTCTCGTTATCCAACGATTCTTCTAGTCCAAACACGAACCTTCCTGAGGATCTCACCTCAACTTCTCAGATAGGCTGATTAGATTATCGTGTGCAAACACATATCTTCGAAGCCTTAACAGAAGAACTAGCTACCCCTGTCTGAGATAGCCTCTGACCCTGTCACACTATCCACTGCACAACGAACGAACCGATTGGACGACCGACAACACAAAGGAAGCCCCTTTGAATTGACATCTGATTTTAACAGAAGAACGATTATTGTGAGCGGGAAGACCCCAGCTCCTCGACCGACAACGATATAAGCGTAGCCCGCTTTCTGTCAACGAACCGAACTAAAGGACCAGGAAGCCCCTGCTCCTCGACGAAACAAAGACAAGACGTCTTTTCGAGTACCAGAGAGTGACTCAGACGAAGAAGACCGACAACCGTTCAGCTATTGGAACAACAGACCGACGACATTTACCCCGAACCCTCGAGTAGGACGAAACACACGATCATTGTTCTCGAGACCACCGTCGAGACAAGGAGACACGACATCAGGATCAGCATCCTTTCACAGTATCGAAAATCAAGACGAACTTGATTTAACAGACGAACCCATCTTCTCTCGAGAAGAAGAATCAGAACCCGAAACAGAAACCCGACACTACGAACCCGAACCAATTATAGATATGGTTGGACCAGGAGGACCTGCGAACACACAGAACCCAGCAATGGACGTTGACCACGAAGGAAAGAGTTATCTCAAGAAACCCGAACCGTTTAATGGAAATCGACGAGAAGTCGACAATTTCATTTACGCATGCGACCTCTTCTTTGAAGGAAGTTCCGACAAAGACTTCCCTACCGACAAACAGAAGATCATCTTTATCCTCTCGTATATGAGCGAAGGAGAAGCTCTACGATGGAGGAAGAACTATATCGAAACAGTTGTCAAACAAGCGGATGGATCTTATACCTGGCCGACCAAGGCGGTATTCCTCACCGCTTTCAAGGCCGCCTTTCTCAACGAAGACGAGAAGGAAGAATCCATCAGGAAACTCGACAACATCACCCAAGGAAACCGAACAGCTGAAGAATACGTTAACGAATTTCGACTTACAGTCAGCAAAGCTGGACTGCCAACCGACAATGATATGATTATCCGAACCTTTCGAAAGGGGCTCAACCGAGCTCTTGCGACCAGGATTTTATATTCCGACAAGAAACCCGACGCTCTTAACGACACCACTACCAAGAAAGGATGGTACACCATTGCAATCGAATTCGACAGAGTGCACCGAGATAACGTGCAAGCTCTCAACGATAGACCCGACAAACCAACAGGACGACAACCGAACTCTTCGAACGACAGATTTCGACAAGCTTACGGACGAGGATATACAGCTGGACCAGCTTATAATCGAGGAAACTACCAACAACCCCGACATGATCCAAATGCCATGGACATCAGCGTCATCTCGACCGCTCTCAACGCGATGAGCTACGAAGAACGAGGAGAGTACCTGAAGAAAGGACTCTGCTTCAAATGTGGACAACCAGGACATCTCGCACGAGACCACTCCAACCCGAACAATAGATCAAGGAACATCCCCAACAACAATCGAAACGACAATCGCAACAGCTTTACTCCGCGATCAAACAACCCGTTCAAACGAAATGATACGAACGCACCAAAGAAACCCGGACCACACGAGATCAACAAATATATCCGCGCTCTTAACACAGAAGAACGCAACACGCTTTGGGATATCGCAGAAGAAGATGATGACAAGAAGGGACCGAATGAGAAGGATTTTATCTGAGGAGAGCTGGGTCGACGACAGTCTCTCCGACTCTGAATATTTCTCGAGCTTACTCTACAGTACATGGTCATGTTGATAATAAATTGCTTGAAGTTCCTACGAGCATTATCCATGACCATGGAAATGAGAAGTCAGAAATATCAAAAGTCGAAACGAATGCCCTGATAGACTCAGGCGCAGAAGGAGAATTCATCGATCAGAATTACGCACGAAAACTCGGGATCAAACAAACGGCATTAGAAGAACCGATCAAAGTTCTTAATGTGGACGGAACACGGAACAAACGAGGAACCATCACTCATTACACAGAACTCGACTTACAAATCGGCGAACGGATCAAACGACAACGACTTTATATCACTGGACTAGGGAAACAGAAGATCATTCTAGGTTTCACCTGGTTACACCAGACGAATCCGGATATCAACTGGCAAACTGGCGAAATTAGATGGCGACCTATTGAGGCAAACGAGGACTGTGTGATTCTACCAGTTAACACGCCTGAACAAGGTAGTGAGGAATGGGTAGAATTCCGCGGTAACGAGACCCTCCACCCATCTATTGAAGAAGTTGAAGATGAAGAAGAATGGAAAAATTCCTCTTCAAACGAATCAGACCTTGACGACTTCAACGAGATCATCATTCGATACATCGGAACAGACGAATCGCTTACAGACCTCTGGAACGGACCCTGGCCTGATGAGGAAGACTTCCTCTCAGAAATCTCGATTAACGCCACACTTTCACCTTCTCAAGAATTTGCGATCAAGCAAGACGAAGGAAAAGAGAAACAAACCGTCGAAGAAATTGTACCACCAGAATATCACGAATACCTGGACGTCTTTCAAGAAGAAGTTGTACGCTTCCCAAAGAAACGAACTTGGGATCACGCTATCGACATGAAGAATGGCTTTGAACCTAAAGCATTCAGATCTTACAACCTTACACCAGAAGAACAACACCAACAAGCTGAATTCATTCAAGAGAACCTGAAGAAAGGATACATTCGACCGTCGAAATCACCCATGGCATCACCTTTCTTCTTTGTTTCAAAGAAAGATGGAAAACTTCGACCGACTCAAGATTATCGATACCTCAACCAATGGACGATTAAGAACGCACATCCCCTTCCTTTAATCTCCGACATTATGGACAAAATCAAAGCCTCTGGAGCCAAATATTTCACCAAATTCGATATTCGATGGGGCTATAACAACGTCCGGATTAAAGAAGGCGACGAATGGAAAGCTGCATTTAAAACCAACATGGGCTTATTCGAACCAACGGTCATGTTCTTTGGGTTATGCAATTCACCGGCAACATTCCAAGCGATGATGAACGATATCCTGAAAGATGAACTTGCTGAAGGAGGAGTCATTGTTTATATGGACGACATTCTGATCTTCTCGAAGACCAAAGACAAATTGGAAGAATTGACCAAAAGAGTACTCCAACGACTTCGCGAAAACGACCTCTACCTCAAACCTGGCAAATGCGAGTTTTGCAAAACTCGAATCGAATATCTTGGCCTTATTATCGAAGAAGGCAAGATGATGATGGATCCTGGCAAACTCAACGGAATCCGAGATTGGCCAATCCCGAAGACAGTCAAACAAGTCCGCTCATGGCTTGGATTCGGAAATTTCTACCGACGATTCATCAAAGGATTTTCACACCTTGCACAACCACTCAATCAACTCCTCAAGAAAGATCGACCATTCCTATGGGATCAGGATGCACAACGATCCTTCGACGAGATGAAGAGACGATTCACCGAAGAACCTGTCCTCATGATGCCTGATCAGACAAGACCCTTCCAAATTGAATGTGACGCATCAAAATGGGCATCAGGAGCAGTACTCACACAACTTGATATCAACGGAGCCCGACACCCCTGCGCATTCATTTCCCGAACCTTCTCCCCGACAGAACGGAATTACGAGATTTATGACCGAGAACTTCTTTCTGTGATCCGAGCCCTTCAAGAATGGCGTCATTACATTCAAGGATCAAACCACGAGACGATCATCTATTCGGATCACAAGAACCTGACTTATTTCCGGAATGCACAAAAGTTAAATCGCAGACAAGCGCGATGGTCACTTTTGTTATCAGAATTCGACATCAAATTGATCCACATCCCTGGGGAACGCATGATCCTATCCGACACTCTATCCCGACGACCTGACTTTATTCCCGACAAAGACACCGACAACGAAGATATGATTCTACTACCGAACAAATTATTTGGAAAATCGATCACCACCATCAACTTGATTGACCTGGATCTACAACGGAAAATTGCCAACTCGAACGATCTTGACACAGAAGCGATAGATGCGATCAATCTATTACTTGAAAAAGGACCAACAAATCTACGACAAGATCTCGAAGACTGGACAACAGAAGAATTTGAAGGAAAGAATGTCTTATTCTTTCAAGGAAAGAACTATATTCCCAAAGATCAGGAACTCCGACGACAAATCACTTCCAAATACCACGACATCATCTCTGCAGGACACCCGGGAGAAATCGAAACCCTTAATGCTATCAAAGAACATTATTGGTGGCCAGGAATGCGAACCTTTATTAAGAACTATGTTAAAGGTTGCGGAATTTGCCAACAATTCAAGATAAACCGGAACCCTTCCAACCCCTCGTATAACCCGATCGCTGGACCCACAACAACCCGACCATTTGCAAATTGTTCTATGGATTTGATTACAGATCTGCCACCAATCACCCTCCCAAATGGAACCATCGTAGACGCGGTCCTCTCCGTGGTGGACCACGGCCTTACAAAGGGGGTGGTCCTAACCCCTTGCGCGAAAACCCTCACTGAAGAAGGAGCTGCCGAAATTTTACTCAATCATGTTTACAAACGCTTTGGACTTCCCGACACCATTATCTCTGACCGAGATCCCCGATTCACCGCTAAATCCTTCCAAGAACTCCTCAAACTTCTTGGGGTCAAATCAAAATTGACCACAGCCTATCATCCTCAAAGCGACAGAACCACGGAACGCTTCAATCAAGAAATCGAAGCTTACATCGGAATCTATTGCTCGTCAAATCCCGAAATCTGGCACAAATCCATCGGAACCATGGAATTCACCCACAATAATCGCCGACATTCTGACCGACAACGAACAGCATTTGAATTAATGCTAGGATCATCACCTGTGGCTATCCCAACATCCTTCGAAAACACCAAATTCCCTTCTGTCGAAGACAAACTCCAACAACTTCAGAAAGATCGAGAAGAAGCATTAGCCGCACACGAACTTGCCCGAAGAAGAATGATCGAACGTCGGAAGAACAAATTCACCGGATTCAAATTAGGACAACAAGTCTGGCTTGACACTCGGAACGTCAAAACCCGCTATCACAGCAAAATGGCCCCAAAACGAGAAGGACCCTTCAAGATCTCAGAAGTCCTCGGACCATTGACATACCGACTACAACTCCCTGCTACTTGGAGAATCCACAACGTTTTCCATGCGGTGCTCCTCATGCCTTATACTGAAACCGAAGTTCACGGACCCAATTATCTCCGACCACCCCCCGATATCGAAAATGACGAAGAACGATGGGAGATCGAAACTATCCGAAATCACCGACGACGAGGCCGAAACGGCTATCAATACGAAGTCCGATGGAAGGGATACCCGATCACTGAGACAACGTGGGAATCGGCCACGAGTTTCGAAAATGGAGGAGAAGAAATTCTCCAAGAATATCGACATCGCCTCCACCTTGACACAAATGAACGACATTTACACCTTCACACTCGTCACCCCAGAAGGAAAAGAAACCCTTCTAACGACAACGGGATACAAGTGGAAGATGAATCACGAATCCGCATACCCCCACCCCGATCTTACACCGCCAACGGAAGAAGAACGAGCCGTCGTCTTCTCAGAACCATATTCGCCAACACCGCCATCCCTCTATCACAGAGTCAAACGAAAATTATCGGCAATGTTTTGAGAACGAGATACATCGCCTCATCTCGTCCATTTAAAAGCTCGACCTACAACAACAAACGATACCCCATCACTCCAAGCAGTTTACCTGGTTAACCAGATAAATGACTTACGGATACACTACCACCAGAGATTATCACAGTTACTACAAACCCACCTACGCCGACATCGTTCGCAACGAACCCCTTAAATCCCGCGACCCCCTTGCTTTTCCAACCTTTCGACGAACCCACGCCTGCCTTAATTGGCGATTTTGCAACTCCGGTCATTCCCATTCTATCCCAAACAATTACTGCCCCTTCCACTATTTCTAAAAACGGGTCGACTTCATGTCCCAATCGCCGGACACCGTTCTGCTCGCACCTCTCAGATTCCCCATTATAGACAATTCCCCTATCGACAACCCTCAACAAATTTCTGTCGACCTCTCCCCAAATCTCGACGTCTCATCACCATTCGAAATTACTTTACGGATATCGGCAACCTCTACACCCCTTCCCTCATCACCCATCTACGAATTGGATGCCGACAGTTTATGGAAACTAGCAGATGAAGATGAGGGGTCGAGTGAAATTATCGATCTCATCGGCGACAACGACCTTGTACGACGAACTTGGCTACACTTTCAACATTGTCGACACACGGCGTGGAGGTTAGAAAGAGAAACACGACAACAAAAAGAAATTGCCGATACCCTTTTCGAACACCTTCGAATGGACGGAATTAATGAAATACTCCGTCCAATGATCCGACAACCCCGATCTTCGTCGACAACTTATTTCACCGCTCCATCATCGACGCCCCCTCTGTCCCCATCACGCCCTAGTAATCCCATGCCGCCAACAGATGATTCTGTGTCCTTGGCAACCCCTTCGTCACCATCAACATCTTTTGAAGAAGGAATGAACATCCAACGACCCATCATCATTGTCAGTGATTCTTCGTCCGAGTCTCCTACCCCATCACCACCATCGTCATCGTCATCGTCATCATCAAGAAAAAGAGCCGGATCACCACTTCCACAACGACGACGAGGTCTCCGACATGTTCGATCAATGGTTGCGGGACCCTCAAGATCTTAACTCGAATCTGGAATCTTCGGTCTAGAATGGGGGTAATGTTACGATCTCTCAAATCTCATCTTATCTTGCGGTTATCTTATCATATGGACGCTTTTTCCTTTTCAACGCAGCCTCATCACAGCCGCGCGCTTCTTCCATCACTTCCTTTCGTCATTGCGCATTAGCGCCTTCCATGTCTATTTATAGTACGGGCTATGTTTCCTTGACTCTTTTCTCGACTCGTATCGCGACTCATCGTATAGACGACTCATTCTCTGCGACTCGATACTAGTACAAGTATCGACTCACACTTTGACTCTCAACCTAGTCATAGTAGATGGTCTGTGCACTAACTAGTAGTATAAATACGTAGACACTTTCATTTGTACTCCTTAGCTAGTTCTCGTTATCCAACGATTCTTCTAGTCCAAACACGAACCTTCCTGAGGATCTCACCTCAACTTCTCAGATAGGCTGATTAGATTATCGTGTGCAAACACATATCTTCGAAGCCTTAACAGTCAGGTTCGAAGTCTCTGAACAGCACTTGCATATTCAGGATCTGATTTCATTCTTTGTTGCTCTGTTAATTCTATAACAGTGTCAACTGTTTTCCATGCCATTCTTCCAAGTTGTCTTTGAATTTCCTCATTTGTTTGACTGGCATACATTGAAATAGGAGTATATAATGGTGTTCCAGCTACAGGTGGATATTGGAAAAAATCTCCTGCAAAGATCATACTTATATCTCCAAACCATGCATCTGGACGTTCTTTAGCATACCGTAGTGCGTGATCAATTTCACTTAAAAGTTGTGCATTTAAAAGAGATGCTTCATCAAGAAGTAAAATATCTATATTTCGCCATTCATCTCTAAGTTGTGTTTTGTTTTTTATACTGACAAGCACTGTGTAATCTTCTTCACTTTCTCCTAACACTCAATTTCCTTTTCCTTTTCCATCCTCTTTAATTATTTTTATTCCTAAACCCTTGTGAACAGTCATACCATCAATTAAACTTGCTGCGGAACCTGTAGGTGCTAAAAAACGAATTTTATGCTCACAGCCATAAAATTTCATAACTTTTTGAAGAGCTTTAACTACATGGGTTTTTCCTGTTCCACCTGGACCTGTCATAAGCATTCTCAGAGGTTTCTCATCTAAATCTTTCAATATAAATCTTTTTAGAAAATGATTTGATATTATTTGAAATGTATAATTTTGTTTTTTATTCAATTGAAATTCTTGTTTAACTAATGCTATAATTTCTTCTGATGAATTTTTTTGGTGTTTCTGAGGTGTAAAGTAAAGTTGTTCTGTTGCAAGACATTTTTGGGAATTATCAATGTCAGAGGAATTTATTAAAGCAGAAATTTCTGTTTCAGGTGCTTTGGACATATTCTGTTGTTCAGGATTTAAAGCATTTTGTCATTTTGAAGTTATTATATTTTCTTGCCTTTTGATGTTGTCTTTCCAATTTTTTAGTAAAGACAGTGTAATATTAATTGCATTCATTTCTGATATTTTTTGGTTATTAATTTCATTCTTCAAATGGCAAAATTGGGAATTTGGTTTTAACTAGTTTGATTGTTGCATTGTAAGAATCATTTGTTGCATTTTAAAATCTTGTTCTGAATGTGATTTTTTTGAAATAGCACATTCAATATTTTCACCCAAAAAAGCCATAGAATTTGTTACTGTAGAGCTTTTTTGAGTTTCAGATGCATGTTTTTGTAAACGTTCTGCATCACGTTCATCTTCACATTCATATATAGCATTCCAATTTTTCATTACAGTCATAGCATTAAAAAAAAAATCATAGGTATTAAATATTGTATTAGGTGTTTCTCCAGAAGGAATAAGTGGATTTTCAATTCCAAAGGGTTTAAAATGGGAAAGTACAAAAAAAGGCCATTCAGTGGAAGTTTCTCTAGGAATAGACATACCAACAACACGAGGAACCAATTGATGATGACCTTTTCCACGAATTTTATTTGTATATTCAATTAAATGATGTGTTTCATGTAATGGATGTGTAGACTTTAGTGCATGACGTTCTAAAACTCCTAGACGAGTTTGTGAAGTATTTTTAACATTTGATCTTTGTGATTTCCTTTCAATCTTAACAAAGCGACAGAAGTCATAAAATGACATGTCTAATAATGTATCATTACAATGCCAGTAATGATGTACTTGATTTGTATCAATTAAATTGCCTGTATTGTCTGTTAATATTTTTGTAAACTGTTGCTCAACTTCTTCATCATCATGATCCCTGTTTTCAATTGAATTATCTGTAATATTGGAAGTTAATGTGGATTTTACAAAGGATAAAAGACATGATGATAACATTGGTACTGTTTCATGAGATTTGATTTCATCACCAAATCCACGTAAATATCGTGCAGCCTGTTGAGCATGTATTTGTTGTTGTCTAGTAAATTGAGATAAACACTTATGAAGAAGAATTTTTGCAGCATTGGTTGGTGAAGAATTTGATGTATCTGGCATATGCGATACTGCTCGAGACAATAAGCTTAACATTTCATGTGTTTTACAGTCCATTTTGGTGATATAATCTGTTATGTAAAACATTGCTGCTTTTGCACTCTTTCCAGATAATATACATTTTATATCATGATTATGACGACAAAATATTAAAATATAAGGATTGAAATAATTAACAGTTCCATCTCGACAAAGCAAAACAACAGCATTTTTATCTGCATCAAAATAAGAAGCTTCAACAATTTCATGTGGAAATAAAAACCAACATTTTCCTTCATTACCATATTTATGACAAACAGGGTGACAAACATGGCGTTGTAGAATTTCTCCACATTTTTTAACTTTAGTTATATATGCAGATTCCCATTCATTTAATAGATCTAGTGTAGGATGTTCTAATGGAAAAGGGGGCACAGGAGGACGTTCTACACGAGGTTCATGATTTTCAGGTATGTTGACTTCAAGATCAGGAAGATGATGCTGAATAATGCTTTCAAAATAGTCAAAAAATTGCTTTTGGTATTCAGGATTGTCAGTTAATTTTGCATGAAGATCAGATAGGTTTAAACCTCCTAATAACCAAAGCAAGAAATGCCCATGGAATGATCCACGTTCTGTCAACTCTGATACTCCATAAAAAGCATTTAATTTTCCTAAAATTCCTCCTTCCTCTGTAGATGATTGTGTAGAATAATCCCATCCTAATAAAAATTGAAATAAACTTTTTACACAGAACTCAAAAAAATCAGCTGCTGCAACAGGATCTTTGGCAAGTCACAAGGCTCTTTCTCGACCAGAAATAATTTTAGGAAATCTACTGGATAAATCAATAGTTTTGTCTCCAAAAATGACTTGAAATATAGGACTATGTGCAGCACTTGGATTGAACATGAAAAAAATTTGTGGAAGTCCAAAAAATGCAAAAAAATTCCGAATTTCATTTCGAATAAATATTTTTGATGCTTGGGAACCTGGAATACGTGTAGAAATTGTATTTACCTTTTTCAAAAGATTAAAAGCATGTTGTTCCTCAGAAGTAAGAGTGGATAATTTTTTTTCTTGTTCCAATTTCTTTGCCAAACTGTTTAAAACATCAGGAGATATTGATATTAATTCACATGCTACAGCATCAAAATTTGAATTTTTTACAGTAAAAGAAGTATATAAATAGGCCAACCGACATTGAAGCATATTGAGAGCAACAAACATATAAGAGAAATGATAACGAAAAGAACGATCAGGAATATTAAAATAATATGCAGCTTGTTCTTTAAAAGAAATTGCTGTTGCACGAGTTTTGTCTTCAAATCCTCCAATTCCAAATGGATATAAAGTTGGAAACATTCCTGGCATTAAATCAGGATTATAATATTCTGATACAGCTGTGGAAGAATGATGGATTGCTAAATCAGGTTTTTTTTCTGTAGTGTATCATCATCATCATTTCAAAGATTACAGGCTAAGTTCTTTAAGGCAGAAGCTGTAAAACTTCGCCCTGAAAGTCTATCACATTCTGGGTCAACGACACCAGTTTTCTCAAGTAAAACTTCATTTGGATTTATTTCAATTTTGTTTTGGCTATCACACATAGAATCAGTAACATTTATGCTTAAAAGTGAATCTGAATGAAATTCTTGTGCATGGTGATCTGAAAACCCAGCTGTTTCTTCTGAAAAAACATATTCGGAATGAATCTCATTATTTTCAACAATGTGATTTTCAATGCCAGGCAAAGAGTCATCTTCAGGATACATATCTAATATATCTTTATCAATTGGAATGTGAGTATATAAATGATTGTAATCTTTTAGCCAAATTAAAAAATCTTCAATTTTTTTCTTTCGAACTCTAAACATATTCTGTAAGGATTGAGCATTGATCTTTCCTGCTCCCAGAAAAACTACACTTAACATACCATTTATATCTGTGGGAGTACATGGTAAAATAGATGCAGTTGATATAGCATTCATTTCATGAGCGCATGTGTTTCCATGAAGAATTGTGGGTTGAGATGGATCAGATGAACCATATAAACGTGTAATATGAGCTGTATTTCTATAAATTGAACACACCATCTCTTCTACCCAAGTAAGATCTTGAAATTGGTCAGGTAAAACACCACGATATAAATTATTTGCCAATGCTAAGTGTGGAATTTTATTATGTTTCAAACTCGTATAACATTCACTGCAAATATTTAATTTTGCCTCTGTTTTATTACACTCTAAAATTCCATGTTTTTCAAGCATAAGGCCATTTAAAAGATTATTTCCATAATTAAATTCAGCAGAATTGCATTTTATAACACAATTTTTAACAATAAAATTATCTTTTAAACGTAAAATTTCAAGAGATAGAGAATCATCAATATTTTCTCCAACCTGTATAATTTTT
>Ga0307513_10004682_pt1 | contig 18199 bp, 8 predicted proteins | sample 15_EM_MG_FD_202174 | JGI IMG/M metagenome (GOLD analysis project Ga0307513, IMG submission 202174) | Populus trichocarpa ectomycorrhiza microbial communities from riparian zone in the Pacific Northwest, United States - 15_EM | ecosystem: Host-associated > Plants > Roots > Unclassified | place... | reverse complement strand
TCCAGTTAAGCTATTGGGAGAAACTAGAAGCGAACGAGGCAACATACTTATACTCAGCATTATGACTTTCAGGTAATAATAATGCTCTGTGAGGTCCCCTCTGAATGCCCACTTGCAAGTAAGAACAGTTTTGTGAAGCAAAAGTAATTCAACACGGAAATAAACGGATTTTCCTTATGTCTCGTATAGCTTTACGTTATCGTTGTACTCATGCATTCTTATTCATATAGATGATGCACTAGACACTGGCACAAATTGACACAAATATGATTTTCGAATAGAGGAATTTAATGATGATTCGACCCACCTGGATTACGTAATCTGCAAGCATGTTCATATAAGGAAAGAGATTGAGATAATCGATAGTAATCCATGCCAGGCAACCATGGGAGTATTAAGTAACCATTGCTATGGAAAAATTGCTATCAACAACTAACAATACACTACAAGTAGCATATATGATAACTATTCGTGTTTTTTTTTCAGAAGCTAAAAAAAAATATGTACCCTTCATGCTAATCAGCCCCATGACATACATTGATGAATAGTGAAGAATCAAAGTGTGAATATTGCAAAGAATTTGAAGATGGACCGGCACATGTTTTTATGCGATGCATGTGCCTTGATAAAACATAATTGTCAAGTCGTGACAAGTAAACAATGTTGTGGCATCTGGAGGATTACTCGTCCACACAAATAAACATCCCAATCAGTGGAAAAGAATTTGGTATATTAAAAGAAGGAAAATATTTTTTCTTTGAAAAAAATAAACTATAAACTAATAAATAAACAAACTCATATATCCCATCAACAATGTGCCAAGACAGAACTGCTCATCATCATGAACTCCAAGCAAGATAAAGGCTTAATCTTGATTCTTGACCTTGCAGTTTGCACTTTAAACAGTAAATTTTTTTTTCAAAATTGGGGTCCTACCATCATAAAGAAGAAAACACATGGGGTACCCCCAAATCTCAGATTCTGAGAGGCCACCATCTTTGCAAACAGACAAAATCTCATTCTTTTTGTTCTCAAATGCATACAAAAACTTGCAACAACATAGAAAGAAACTTACTTGTAATCACAAACCCGTAGAGTTCCTCCATCTTTGCAAACAAAACAGCAGCCCTCTGCCGATTCATCCTTATTTATAACCTTCTTTTTTCTCCCCATTTCTTTACCAAACCTCTGATCTTTTTGCTCTCTACAAACCCAAAATCCCAATGCAACAACACCACATCACTAACCAGTCAAAATGACAACTTTTTTAGATGGGTCATGACCCATTTGGTTTCTGATCAGGAAAACACAGTGACTTAGACAGGCGCAAAGAATATATCGTTACAGAAAAATTAAAGGAAATATTTTTTAAGAGTAAAGTATATCGGTGAACTTAACAATAACCCATACTTTTGGCTTTTAGACTCTTAGCAAACCATGTTAGGACCGATCTTAAAACATCATGCCATGGGTGCGGTCACGGCTTCAAAGCCGGCTACATTCTTTCTCCGAGAAGGCAATTATAGAGCATAGCCAAACCTCGCGAGGGAAGGGGTTCGGGGACGACGTTTCAAAGCTGTCAAGCAAAGAACCTTTGCTGCAGGAAGACGGTGATGGATGCCTTGTTCGGTATCAGGCTTGGTGATGTTTCGGAAGTGCCAAAGATTTTTTTTTTTTTTTTCAGAAGCTGAACTGAAAGGAAAGCTTTTTATTATACATATCAGATAAAGTGAAAACACAATGTGTTAACGATATAACTAGTCAATTGAACTGCCATTCTGGTTAAAAAACAATTAAAAGTAAATAAATATATTTATTGTTAATGTGTTTTTGATAAAAGAAAAAATAACTAAAAATTTAATGGAATGTTTAATAAAATAAATTGAGGATTAAAAACATCAATAAATATTAAAAATTTACTAACAATAATTAAAAATAAAATTAAAAAACTAAAACATCAATAAATTAAAATATTTAATGTATATTTTTAAAAATTTATTTTTAATTATATAGCAATAAATGCTTTTTAATAAAAAGAGTAATGATTAAAATTCTACTGAAACAAAATGTTTTACAAGTATAATTTTTTCTTTCCTGATTTTTCTCTTTAATGAATAAATATAGCTAATGCAAAAAAAAAAAATATATTATTTTTGCTAACATGAAGACTTTATGACCCGAGGCTTAACTTGATTTTCAAATTAAATAAAATTCTAGTTTCATCTTTTTTTTTTATTTCAAGATAATATCATTTTATAAAGATTATAAAATAATGTTATCTTGAAATAAAACGATAATATTTTGGATCGACTCTAATCAACTCGAATTAATCCGTAAAACTCGTTAGCCTAAATTAAAAACATATTCTAGATGTGTTTAAAAATTTATTTTTTGAAATCTTTTTTTTTTATTTATTTAACTATATGACAATAAAAATTGACATATACAAGAAAGTCACCAAAAAGATTTTTTAAAAAAAATTATTATGAAGATTTGCAAAAAATAATGTTCATTAATGTTAAAAAAAGAATGTTATAACCTTTTTTGAAAACAAACAAAAAAAATCAAAAAAAAATATATATATATATATATATATATATATATAAAACCACAATAGTAATCAAATAAAATATAAAAAGAAAAAAAATCATTAAAGGATTGCACAAAAAAAACATTTGCCAATATAACTTTTAAAAAAGCTATGCTCCTAGTTAAAAAAAATTAAAAATTAAAATCTCATAATAATTTTTAACAAATCTATTAATTGTTTTTTTATAAAAATAACATGTCAATCTAAATAAAAAAGGGTCTAGATGGGCGTGCACATCTTATCATAAAAAAGAAAGTTTGGCTTGCACACAAAGCCTTTTTTTTTTTTTTTGGTTATGTTAAAGGGTTGATGACATATTGTCCACCCATTAAATTTATGAAAAACCCTGACGTAGACGACGTGTTGTCTGCTAATGTAGAATTTGGCAACTATAGAGGTTGTTGAAAAGTTGGGACAACTTTTTTTTTACTTAAAAAAAACTCATTTTAACCAATTTTTTATTTAAAAATATCTAAAAAAAATATTATTTTAACCTCAATAAACCAATATTTTAACCCAAAGCAATCCTAAATTGATAAAAAAAAACACTTAATCTAACCAGAAAATCCTTTTCTTTCTCAACCCCGATTAACTTTTTCAAGCAAGATGAATGGTAATAAAAACCTCAATGGAACTCCTCTCCTAAAATAGAACACGTCAATAGCATATTTTTTATAGGTAGAATACGGACAACTATTCACTTTCTCTCTCTTCTCCCATTTTCTAACGACTCTCTCTCATTTCTCAAACTCATGGACTAAAATATGAGTAAAATGAAGTTTTGAAGCAAAACATAAAAGCTTGAAAAAAAGGGGTCAAACTTGAAAAATCAAGGTACCGATTTTTTTAAAAAAAATGCCTAATGTATAATTAAAAAGAAGAAAAATTGGCTACAGTTTTTCAATTGTCAATTTTGACTTTTAATTTTTTGATCAATAAAATTGAATTCTATCTTCCCAAATTGAACACCAATTTAATGTCGAGATATTTTTTAACACCACGAGAATCTTATAAGAAGATATTAAAAACAAATCGTGAGCCCAAAATCTCAATTAACCTAATTTATAAGGATAATTTTTTAAAAAACAATTCTATAACCAAAATAAATATTACTAAAAGGACCAGAAGAAAATAAAAAATATTTGCATTGTTCAAGTGAACAATGCGATGTGAGGAAAGCTACAATGAAATCAACAAACCTCTTTAAACACCTAAAAAAACTCTTAAAAGCCCAATAAACTAATATTTTAGCCCAAAACACTTCTAAATTAGTCAAAAACACAAAATCTAACAAAAGAAAAACTCTCTTTCTCAACATCGATCTATATTTTCAAGCAAGATAAAGGATAAAAAACACTTTTATGGAACTTATCTCATCGAATGGAACAACTAACATCAATAACATGTTTCTTTTTATCACTAGAATGTCGACAATCGTTCACCTTTTATATGGGGTGGAAGAGGGATATTTTGTCTTTACTAGTGCCAAATCTTGCTTCTTGATTCGACCTGAAATGATCCTAACTGTTGGTTCAAAGTTACCATCATGAACTGTCAAAATTAGCTACTAAAGGCTGCATGAGTTGACCTCTTTAGGCCGGCATCGTGACCACTGTGGTGTCAATTGGCAAGAAAGGACCATACAAGGGTGTAGTCAGATGTCAGATAATCATTTTAATGCAAGTGTTGTCAAATTTGGTGAAGGGTAGATGTAAACCCTCAGATAAAATAATCTCATCTTGATTTAGTAAAATAAAAAATTAAAATACAAAGGATGTGGATAAATGATTAAATTGAACAAATTCATTGGATTAAAATAGAAGTTATTTAATGAGAGGGGTGAAATTGAAAACAATAATAAAGGAATAAGGAGTTAGTAAAGAGAAATAGAAGTAGTGGGGTCAATGTATTAATAAAAAGAATGGCAGGGTCAATGTGAAAATAGAAGTAAATATGAGGGGGTAAGATGAAAACAAGGAAAGAACATAATTATAAATAAGAAGAAATCTCTAGAAATTCCTAGAGTAATGGTCGAACATGGAGAGGAAGAAAGAGGAAAAAACAAATTAAGAGAAAACCTTGTAAATTTATCCTTTGAATCTAAAGAAAAGTCAAAGTAAGTGAGGTAAGAGTGCTTCAAGTAAAATTTAGGAAGAAAAATTTGAGAAAACCTAGAGAAGTTACTAGTATGAAGGGAAGGGTTAGAAGAAGGAAGGAAGGGGAAGAAGAAAAGGGGTTGATCTCTTGACTCATTTTCTTTGTAATAGAAAGTAACAAGCTCTCTTATTAAGTCACTTGAATTTGTTTGTGTTTTCCTTGAATAATTGAGATTTTAGAATACCTTAATATAGGTTTAAGAATTTTTAAAAATAATGTTAGGTGGAGGCATTTTGTGTTTATAGTGGTTGGAAATGATGGAAAAATGCATGGGAAACAAATTTATACTTGTTGAACTTAGAAATCAAAACTAGACAGGTTGTCTCTCAATTGTTCTACTAAGATTTAAACCCTAAGATGACAGAATTTGAGATAATTTTATTAAAGTTGTAGACATGAATGTTACCTTTCAAATGAAATTGACCTTGGTTAAATTGGAGTAACAAAACACTAAATATAGAAGAAAAACCGAAGATAGGTCAAAACCAGGAATCAATAGGACAAATTTTTGGGTTTCTGAAATTTGTGAATTTAGACATGTAGATGGAAAAACTAGGTATATTCATCTTCATAAAAGTTGGAGACCCATGTTTTAGAATTCCAAAGAAACAAACCATATATAAAACCGAGTTCTATAGCTCCGATTATACTCAAACTATTAAACAGTGTTTGGAATTCGTTATGTTGAGCTAGCTAAAACTTGTACATTGGTAACTTCTGTTTGGAATTGTTTTTTTATTACAAAATGTTGAATTATGAAGGCAATGAAAACAATACATATATGTGTGTATATGTGGTTAAGACTTGAAATTTAATTTAGTGTAACTATTGGTACAAGTGAGATTGTGGGAAATAAACAAGAGCAAGGGACGTCTAGTAGAGCATAGATTTCAAGTAAGTGTCTGACAATTAAATCTCTAATATAAAGTCTCTTTTAATTCTTTAGCTTAGCTCCTAATAAGATGTGGTTCAAATTTTAGTATTTGTATATAGTGTTTGAATGATGGTTGAACTAGTACCTGATTTGGGACTGGTGCCTGGTGAACTGGCTGATGGTTGGACCAGTGTCCTGTTTTGGAACTGGTGTCCTATGAATGGGCTGATGTTTGGACCAATATCCTGGTTTGGAACTGTTGCCCTATGAATGGGTTGTTAGTTGGACCCGTATTCTGGAATGGAATTGGTGCCCTGAGAATGGGCGACCAATAGAATCAGTTATTATTGGACAAGATTGGTGTGTTGATAAGCGGGAGATTATAGAAATTGATGATAGATGAATTAAAAACAAATTGTTAGTGTAATGAAAAATGCACTAGATCATCATAATTAATTTAGTCATGTTTATGCAAATTAATTTGCAGGTTCATCTCAGCAACGTAACCCTTAGTTGATGTATGGGTGTTCCCTTTGTATAGTCACTTAAGTTAATAGGAAAAATAAAAGAATTTTTTTTTGGTTGTATTTAACAATACTTCTAATTTGTATATATAAATTTATGTAGTACTTTTTTGTTAAAACTTTATATAGTAATTTGAAATTTATAATTTACATTATGTTAATGTATGAATGCAATTATGATGATTGTGTGAATTTTACCTTAAAAGTTTGAGGTGTTATAGTTTGAGACTTGGAATGATTGGAATGTGTATGAGCAATGAATAATGGATGAGTACAATTGATTTGTCGATAACTTGGGACCTTTCGGTATAGGGAGACTCTATCGAAATTCCGATAGAAATTTTAGTAAACTTTGTATGAGTTCAACAAAAATAAAATAAAATAAAATTTTACTATGTTATTCCCTTTTTTATAATTGATGTGTTGGTTTCAAAAATGAGGATGTTACAGTAAAGGCATTAGATCCATCTGCAAAGTGGCTCCCAGAGTAGTCTTTTTAGAGGAAAAATAAAGAAGAAGATTAACGGTAACCAAAATGGCATTGTTTTGGTAAAGTTTAATTTGGTCCTCTGATTCTGATTTATCTCAATTACACCCTTGATTGGCTTCAAACTTTCAATTTTATACAATTTCATCACTGACGAACTTCAATTTCTGTCCTAAATTTCAACACCATTTTTATTTTTATTATTGGTTTTGGATTTATGCAATTTAACCCCAAATTAACCATTAAACATTCAAGTTTTTTTTAATTTCATCCCGGATTTCAATCAATTGGGTCCCTATAGTTTGACACCTTTTACAGATTGGTCATTGGCTATGAATTTCTTCAATTTAACCCCTAATTGACCCTAAAACTCTATTTTTCTTGTGATTTTGCCCCTGATTTTAATTAATTGACTTGGTAAAAATTAAATTTGGTATCCTAAAATTCTAATATTCTCAATTAAGCCTAAATTGGGCTCACAAACTTAATTTTTCACCTATTAAGCCCTTAATAAAATTAATTTGACTCATTTAAAGTATAATTAAATCTTTGCACCTAATTAAATTCTTTAATTAGACCCAAATTAATTCTTGAACATGATTAAACTTTAATTTAGCTCATGATTAAATCAAATTGGCCTATTAAAAATTTAATTATGTCATTGGACTTAATTTTTTTTTACAGATTTGTCCAATAATCATTTAATTTGACCTTGAATTCTGCATTGTTTCTTCGATCTTAGGTATAATAGGGTACAATTAGGCTTCCAAAGTTACAACCTGATCTTCCTATATGTTTGAAATCCTCCTCAGCCTGTTTTTTTAAGTCGTCAGTCTTCTTGCTTTCTTTACTCTCTTTTTTTGCTTTTATTTTGGAAAGAAAAAAAAGTGAATTTAGAAAACAACCCATAAATGGATTATGACAAGCTGAACTTGACCACATGTAAGGATCATTTTTCTTTACCTTTCATGGATCAAATGCTTGAGATACTAATAGGTAAGTCTCACTATTATTTTCTTGAATGATATATTGGTTATAATCAAATTGTTATTGCACTCAAATATCAAGAAAATACCATTTTTACTTGCCCTTATGATACTTTTGCATATAGGAGAATGACTTTCAGTCTATACAATGCACCTTCTACCTTTCAAAGATGCATGGTAAGTATATTTTTAGACTATATATAAAGAATTATAGAGGTATTTATGGATGATTTTACTGTTTATGGTAGTTCTTTTGATGGATGTTTTGAAAACTTAACTCTTATTTTGAAAAGACGCATGGAGACTAATCTTGTTTAAAATTATGAAAAGTGTCTTTTTATGGTTGAACAATGGATAGTTTTAGGGCATTTAGTTTTTACTAGAGGTTTTCAAGTTTATAAAGCTACAATAAATATTATCTTATCCTTACCTTATCCCGGGAGTGTACAGGAAGTTCTTTCTTTTCTTGGACATGCAAGTTTTTATTAGATACTAACTAAGGACATTTTGAAAATAGCATTGCCTCTATGCAAATTATTGATGAAGGATATAAATTTCATGTTTGAAGATGCATGCATGTATGTGTTCAATAAGCTTAAGAATATTACATGGTTAGTGTTGCACGTGTGCGAAAGGCGAGTATAGGGGTCGAAGGAGTTGCCATCTACTTGTTTGGTTCAAGATCGCTAGGAAAAACCGGGTATACTGGTCTTATCAGAGATTCGAGGGTAAGGGACTGGTTGTGGCTAGGGAAGATATTAGCACCCCTAGCGCATCCTACTTGAGGTAAGCTGTTTTGTGTGATTTGATGTGGTTTAGAGGTTTAAGATTGGGATTTATGCATACGAATAAACTCAATGTTTAAGAATTTATTATGGACTCGTGTATCCAAATAAATTCTTAGAAAAACAATTCTTTGTAATTTGTGTATTATAGTGAAAATACTTCCAATTAAAATTGATGAATATTTAGAATAACTCTGAGAATCTTCTAGTCAACTCTGATATTTCAAATAACAGCCTCATTTACAGGTCCAACATTCTATACAAGGATTTTTAACCATCAGTTCTCATGAATTTAAAAAAGTGTGGTTTATTAAAATATTTGTCAAATTCTCATGAATCTAATAAATTTATTATTAAATCCTAAAATGCATGCAACATGTATATTTTGAATTTTTGTAAAGGAATACTATGCGATATGATTTTCTTTGTATTTTTAAGACACTTGGTCGTATGCAACAAAAAAAACATTTTTTTTTACTTGTAGTTTTCTTGAGAAATAAAAAAAAAAACTAAGAGATTTAAGAAGAATTTTCCTAAAAAAACATCCTAGAAAACCGAAAAAAAACTAAAAAAAAAAGCAAAAAAATGATTTTCTGTTGTTTTTTATACTATTATCTTATTGTTTTTCTTTTTTTTTACTGTCTCTAACCAAACGGGTTGACCCGATTGGATCGACCTAATTAGGTTTGACCTGGCTGGGTTGACCCAACCGAGTTAACTCAGAAACAAATCGAAGAAAAGAAAAAAGGAACAAAACAAATCAAAAGTGGCAAAAACACTAAAACTACAAAAAAATCAACAAAAAACGGATCAAAATAGAAAAGACAAAACAAAATAGATGAATGTTCTTCATCTTCTCACAGAACGTGGTTTTCAATCCAGAGCAAATTTCAAACAAAGGAGGGGATGTTTCTGTTCGTAATCATCCATAGATCAAGAATCAAGGGTTCATTTCTTTTAATGATCAACAAAATCACACAACTTTGCCCAAAAGGGGTTTCGATTCGAAATTGAAACCCTAGGATTTAAATCCATTAAAACCCGTTATTAGTGCAAAACAATCCTAGATTACTTATAAAAAATGATGGGCGGACCTATCTGAGCTAAAAATTAAACCAAACAAGTCCTGAAACTAGCATCTAAGGTAAGATTCAACGGATGAATCTGCCTAAAGCTTAGAAATGTTGCCTAGAAACCAACAAATGTAAAATGCGCTAAAAAAAGCCATTTTAGCCTCTAAAGCATGTCCTCATTATCCCCATATACCATACTATTGATGAGGAACATAATGGCCAAAGAAACAACAAAACAACACAAAAACTAGAAAAAAATGCATTGATTCCAAAACCTAAAAGCTACCAACCCAAAACAACAATTAAACTTTAACAGAAAGAGCTTCAAAATCTGATCATTTTCACTTCAAATGGTCAGATCAACTACCTAGAAGTAGGGGCTATCCTTTCATTAACAGAAAGTGCCTCGACCCCTTTGCTATCACCTTTGGCAATCCCTTAAACCCAAGTTTCATGTAATAAAATGGTAGAAACACAATCAAAAGCATATTATGGCATTTAAGACTTTCTATTGAACATAAAAGAAGGATCTAACAGGCCTCATGGACTCCGCTCTTAAGGTTTGAATGTGTATACCTTTTTAACTTTGAAAATTCAAATATGGATTAGTTCTTGGTGTTGCCTACCTTTCTTCTTGTTTCCAAACCTCCCTAGACCAAATCTGAAGCTTTAAAAGCTTTCTAGATAAGACCTTTTCCTTTTAACCTAATTTCCTTTCCTCTTCTCTTTTCTTTTTTCATCTCTCTCTGTTTCTCTCTATTTTCTCCTCTATTTTTCTTTATGTTTTTCCTCTATTTTTCTATTCTTCGGCCTCTTCTTTTATAGGTAGGTTTAGGTCTGCTAGATGGGTTGTCTAGGGTTCCAACAAACTAAAACCTAACTGGTTTTAGGTGTAGGTGGTTTTGTAGGGTGTTTAAGGACTAAATATGGGTGTTTTCTGCTCTTGGATCTAGAGAGAAAAGTTTTAAACCCTTGATGTAATCCTTATGGAGGCTTCTATATGGAAACAAATGAAAAGGCTAAATGTTCTTCTGCAATTGAGTGTTCCTGTCAAGGCTGACCGGGCCAACCACTTTCAAGACCTCGTTGGAGCATCTTCGATGTTAATGTCGTTTGAGACCACCTGGACTTGGTAAAGGGGGTGCATGCCTTTCGGTTGGACCTAACCTTGCTTGATTTGAAGGTTTGTAGCTTCACATTCAAACGTTTGAAAGTGTCTACCCAAACCGTATAATGTCTGAAAACTGTGGTCTTGGCTGACCAGGGACAAGATGTCATAAAGATCTATGGAGAAATGGGATGTAAATGTTTGATATTAAAGACATGGGATTGTAGAGGAGGTGTTTCTTGGTTGAATGGTGGTGGTTTCAGCCTTTGGGGTGGTAAAAAATGTCTCGTTTAGTCGTCTAAAAATGCCTCCTTAATAAGCCAAAAAACTAAAGAAGAAGAAGCATAATACCTTGAACGACACCGTTTTGACTAATTCCCATAGATTAAGGTTTTCTTTTGATTTGGGATCTGTCAAAGTTCAATTCGATCTCTTATCTACTGATTTCGTTCTATTTTATCCTTAATTTCCCTATTTCTTTATAATTTTATGCAATTACGTCCCTGTCAACTTCATTTGTCATCCCTAATTTTGAGTGCCTTTTACAAGTTGGTAATTGGTTTCTAATTTTTTTTTATTACGCCTCTAAATGACCAGTAAACTTTCAATTTAACCTCTGATTTCTCATGATTCCAGTCTCTGAAGTCGCATGTGTTTTGCAAATTGATCATTGACTCACAGAAAGTTCAATTAAGCCCCTATTTGCTCCCCCACACTTTGATTTTTGTGCAATTAAACCCCTGATTTGGCTAATTTAAACTTTCCGAGCTTCCAATTGAGTCCTTAAACATCAATTATTTCAATTGACCTCAAAATTGACCTCTAAAAGTTGATCTCTCTTGCGATTAAACCCTCAATTAAATAATTAAACTTTTAAAAATTTCAATTGAGTCTTTAAACACCAAAAACAAACATTTTTACTAATGAGTTTTGTCAATTGAAACCTTGGATTGCTATTTTGGTTTATCAATCTCGCTTGACATTCTAGTCTTCCATTATTGGACTTAGACATTTCTTTTTAGGCTTGCTCCAGGTGTATTTCCTTACACTTATATATATATATATATATATTATTTTATTTTATTTATTTTATATATAAAATGGGTTAGCAACAATTAGTCATTACCTATTCACTCTCAAGTCATGGTTAGTCACCTTATTCAAATTGCTTCACCATTTTCGTGATAAACTTATCCATTTTTTTTAGAAATCTTTTTAAAAATCTATCTTTTAATGGATAAAGGTGGTTCTTGGATTAGAATCGACCATTTCAGAGTGAAATTAACCTGTTTTATTATTGAATTAGGCTTAATATTGTCTAACACTAATCTTGTGTGTGGTTAATGATCAATACCATGTGCTCACAATTTGATAAATATTTGTTATTGCTGATTGTTGACCCGAACGCTAGTATTTTCTAACCCCAAAACTTTGTTCTCTTGGAAAGGTGTATGGTTTAGTATCATCGTTTCTTACTAGTATGTTTAGTCACTAGATCCTTTTAAACTGTGTCTTGGATAATTGACTTGGTTTCCATATATTTTCCAATTCTAGAAGAAGCTGGTGATTGCTAACTAATTCATCATTTTCATTATTAAAATTTGATGACTTTTATTTTGCTAATGTTCATGTCATTTATTATTAGTGGATCTTTTACTCTTAAATGACATGGTCTTTTATTGTGTGCCAAGTTATTCAATTTATCTCTAATTCTTTTCTCTTAGATAAAATTATATGATAAATAAAGAACTGGTTTACTTTATAAAGGATTTCTCATGATACCCCAATTCCCATTCCTAGGCTTTATCACAATCAATATACCTCTTTCTTGTAGGACTGTTAGTGACCAATTCCAACATTTGTCATGGTTGATTAGACTTGTTGTACTTTTATTTTACTAATAAGTCTTTTTCGTTATAAGTAGTCTAGATTATTATCACTTTAGAGAATGAGTTATTATTCACTTTCATTTTCTTTTCCAAGAAAAGAATTCAACCAACTTCCTATACCTTCTTAATCTAGTTTGTGAAAATTACACAACTATTAGTATCATCGTTTATAAGTAGTGTAGATTATTATCACTTTAGAGAATGAGTTATTATTCATTTTCATTTTCTTTTCTAAGAAAAGAATTCAACCAACTTCCTATACCTTCTGAATCTAGTTTGTGAAAATAACACAACTATTAGTATCATATTTTTATGAGTCATGACACTTTCAATATTTCTTCTTCTTTATTTGTTCAGTAGTGGGTATTGTGTGATTTCCCAAGTGTTTAAGGTATCATGCTTGTATCAATAAATTGAATATCTCTTATATTCTCTTGATATTGAATGAGTACTTCTTATTTTTACTAATTTCTTTTGTCGTTATTGCATTTTTACTAGTAAGGTTGTTAACCATTTTTGGTTTTATTCATATAGCAATATCAAATGATTTCCTATTTTAAGTTCAACAATTGATATAAGATGTTGATGAACTTTTTCAAACTCCTTATCGGAGTCCAAATTAATCATAAAATGGCCCACCATGACCTCATTTAGATAGCCAACAAGGTATGTTCCCCTAAGTGATTTCTTTTCTACTTGCTTTGTTAGCATTTCTTCATATATAAAAAAAAGCATCTTATATAAGGGTATAACTATTAAAATATTTGGTTCCTATAAATCTTTTTTTGAGGTTCCACTCCATCCATTTCAAAATTAAATTGATACACTCCCATCATATTATGTTGTAGTGCATTTGGTTTTCATAGTCCTTAAACAAAGAATATAGCTTTATATGAACTATTATAGGCCTTAAACCATCATGGACAAATTAACCAATGTTACTTCTGGTTCCGTTTTATAGAAGTGCTCATGAAAACAAGCCTTAATCTCTTCCCAGATGTTGATGGAGGTAAACGGCAATGTAAAAAACTAGTAAAACACAGTTTTGGTTAGTGATGAACCAAATAACTTGAGTTTCATAACATGATTGGTAACACCATCACCATATTGATAAGTAAACTTGACGATATGTTCCTTTATTGAAAGATTATCCTTCTAAGAAACATGTTTAAAATTAGAAATTTTATTCCTTTTAGAATTAAATTTAACCTATCAATCCATTCAGGACATCAATGATTATATGTTGACCTAGTTGTACGTCTAACTTATAACCCCATCTTTTTTCAATGTTAAGCTAACTCAACCTTATCAATTTTTCCCTTATTTGTTGGTCAATAATATGTGTTAAAAAGATTTAGATTTCCTTACTAAAAGGTAGACCATGATACATTAAAATGCTCAAGTATAGGTTATTATTGTTGTAGATAAAGTTGTTGAGCAAAGTAGTTGGTTTGAGGTTGCGTATACACTTTTGGAGTATGTGGTATCTTATTAGCAATCGTACCTAATTATACTTATTACTGACCAACAAATAAGGAAAAACTGGTTATGACAACCTAATTACACTATTAAATTCCTAAAATGAATAAATATAGGGTCATATTGGAGGCATAAAAGCACCAAATATTGGAGGCATAAAAGCACCAACATATTCACTAGATGTTGGTAAAGGTAATGATATTGAAAAAGCTGAGAGCATAAGGGACTGCTTAAAGATAATAGGGTTTTGTCCAAGAATAATATTTTTTTTTATTGTGATGGGGAATTAGACGATAAAGAGTCATATTGTTTCATGTCTATTATAGGTTGTTCCATTAGCACTTGTATTGGTGAATTGGTATTAGGCTCTTTGTTACTAGAGGAATGGCCTCTATTAGCCATGTGGGTTGACTTATCATCACTTATTATGACCATGTTTTTCCTAGATGGTGTTTTTGGCATGATTACTAATATGTTATTAATCTAACAACTTAGTCCCGCTAGGAATTCCTATTTGCTGATATGATAGATAATTAGATGATCGATGATGATCATCATCATGCTGATTAATTATTGGTTTCTTGATCAATATGCTATATGTTCATCGTTTTTTTTCTTTCCAATAAAGAGAAACTACAACTAAAAACTTAATATTGAGCAAAAGAAGATAACATACTTGTTAATCAAATGAAATGTGAAGTTCTAAACTTGACCCTAACAAGTTTAGAATAAAAGAGAGGTATTGCCAAAACTACAAACTAGAGAAGAACACAAAAGTAAAGGAAAGCAATAAAAAATATTGTAAATAAAAGCTATAAAGAAATAAATTGTAATAAATAAAAAAAGCAATAGATAGTAGAAAGTTATAAATAATTGCAGAATAAATTATGTTTATGGGGTTGACCATCATTTTAAGCTACTTTATAACCTATTTATATTGTTACAGAGATAAAATTTCATGTAAAAATAAAACATATTCCTATACAAACTGTCTATTGAAGATATGGATTGTACAATATTAATCCTAATATAATTTGTATTTTTTTTAATCTTATGAATCTTTTTGGTAGTCATATGTGTTCATATCAATCTGTAATATCAATCAGTTATCCTACTAAATACTCATTTTCTATATAGGACTTGATTGATTGGTCGTTAATATGAATTTTAATCTCTTAGTTAATGGTCGATTTAACCCTTTTTTACTATTCTGCTTGAAAAGTAACATTGAACAATTATTGTTATTAATCAATTCAATAAATAAATAGTTTTTTTATATATATATAATAACAGGTAAAAAGATCAACAAGATAAAGTACATCACTAATATACTATTAAAGAGTGTGAAGTTTAAAAAGCTTAGTAGTAACAAGGAAGATAGAGTATCTATAACAAATTTTAATCATGGTAATGGAAATATATTAAGAAGAAATAATTTGAATTGTTAGAGTTAAGATGACGTTGAAAATCAAAAATGGATTATGAACATAAAGAATGCTATTAATTTTATAATAATGATCACACTTAATTTTTTTTTATAGAAAGTTGAAGAGAGATCTAAAAAAATCAAAGATAAAAGAGTGTTAAGAGGATCATATAGATGTGATTTTTGTTAAAGTTAGTGAAGATTTTATGATGGTGATTTTCTCATGATTTGGATATAAGAATTCATGGATGTTAGGTTATCTTTAATAAGAAAACAAAAACATATATCAAAATAGACAAAGATGATGATAATAAAAAAAAAATTAAATTTATAGTGATGAATTAAGAAAAAAACCCTATAATCACTTGCACCTATTAAGCGTGTGTTTGGGATTGTGGCGTATATGCTTTTTAAAATATTTTTCGTTTAAAAATACATTAAAATAATTTTTTAATTTTTGACATAAACACATTAAAATCATGACAAAATACTAAAAACATCAATTTAATAATTTTTCAAGCAGAAAATATTTTTAAAAAAACTCCCAAAAACAGAAGCAGAAACACTCCTGGATAAATCCTAAAACAAACACGGTTGTTACTTTATTTATATTAATATGATAGCTTATTGGACACCCATTTTCTATACGAGAAAGAAAAAAAAATTAAATCAACAAATTAAAACTCAAAATGAGTTTCTTTATTAAAAAAAGCTAAATAGTTTTAGGAAAACATTGTAGATGTAGACTCAAAAACATTGTTCACAAGAATAATATAATGGTGATTTTTTTCTTCAAACTAGAAAATTTTAAACTAGCTATTAAGGGAATTAAGGTCTTTTTACATGTGCATTAGTCATTACCAAATTAACCAGAGGTATGTAAGTCTTTTCATATTCTAAAAGAGCAAAATGACTGAAATATCTTTAAAAGCAAAAATTTCAATATTGACATCAAATGGTAACTTGGTACTTGCAAAATGGTTTTTTCATTATTTTCATGTAAAATCAAGGCCAAATATAAAAAACTAAAAGCAGAGTGAAACGACCAAAATATCATTGTAAGTCAAAAAATTAAATCTAGCCTCAATGAGGTTTTTTTTTTTTAATCTTTTCACAAAGGTTTTCTCGTTATTATCATGTCAGCTCAGGGGCGATTTAGTATTTAGCTAAATATATATAAAAAAGACAGGCATGTGTACAACACTTGGAGGTGCATGGAAGGTGTCCATGCACTTCGAGCAATGCATGTAGTGCTTTTCGATATCTAAAAAGACTATTTCACTATGTAGTTAGAAGCGTCGCCATATTTGTTTTTTTGGTGAAGCGGTGCGTGTTGGTGGTGGTGGTTTGGTTTGTTACTACTGAACCTTTCTTCTTCTTTTTTCCTCTTCTTTTCTCTCTCCTCCCAAAAAATTACAGTTTGTCTCTCTTTATTGTTGGTATTTCAATTTCAATCTTTATTCTTTTATATTGTAATTTTTCTTCTTAGTCCTTTTGTAGAAGTTTTTTTTTTTAGTTTTATTCTTCAATTCTAATTTACCAAATATTATATTTTCCAATTTCATCCTTATTCTTTTGATTTTTTTTTTGTAAAAATTTTATTGGTTTTTAATTTCATCGTTCAATCCAAATTAATGGTATTATATTTTCTATTTTTTTTCTTGATCATTTTGTAAAAGTTATTATTCTTTTCAATTGCACCATTCAATCAATTTTTTTAATGTTAGTTTTGATCCTTATTCTTTTGAATTTTTTGGGTCCTTTTGCTAAATTGATTTTTCTTTTTAATCTCACCATTCAATCAAATATAAAATTTATTTTATACTTCAATTTTGATCTTCATTCTTTTAATTGTTATTTTTTAATTCTTTTGTATAATTGAAATTCTTTTTGTTAATTTTATCTTTTAATAGTTGATTGATTGAGAATTAGACTTTATAGTTTTTTCAGGTAGGGTGCTTCGGGTCTAATGATCTGGATCACGTATTTAAAAAGTTAACACAGTTTTTTTTAAATAAAAAGACCTTATAATTTTCATTATTTTTTATCAAGTTATTTTAATATCATGATCCAAGCTGCAGGTTTTGTGGAATATTTCAGGTTGGCTCAAGCATGATTATTAGGGTTACAAATTTGTTATATTAACCTGGGTTGATCAAGATTGGTTTTTATGTTTTTTTACCTCATTTTTTTTTTGTATTTAATGAGTTGTGAATTGAGATATATTGTTTTATTTTTTTATTTTTTAAATATTTTTTCAAGTTATCCTAATTAATTTTTTTAAATTTATTCCATTCATTATTATTTTTTATATTTTTTTATTTAATTAAAATAAAATTAATTTATGTTATAAAACATTGCTAGTTGAACGTATTTTGTTTTTTTAAAAAAGTTCAGCATTTAGACAAAACACAAGTGCACCGAGACTAAGGATTATGGAAACAACATCATTTTATGATATTAATTTCTCCTTTCCTTCTCCTATGGGACATAATCGACAATTAAGTTGTAAATTTGGGGGTAAAATATCGCAAAGCTTTGCCCATCCCAATTTGTTTAGAAGTCTTGAACAGCTGGAGAACGACATCGTTCATCTCCAAAGTATAGAGAATCCATCACATCGATTAACAACAGAGAGAGAGAGAGAGAGAGTTCTCCAAACTTTGAAAGCTCTTTTGAGTTTGTGTATCTGCAAAACTCAGTGGGTTTGTCACTTTGTTGGGGATGGTGTTGGTATTGGCTCTGGGGGATCTACACATACCCCACAGAGCACCTGATCTCCCTGCAAAGTTCAAGTCCATGCTCGTTCCCGGCAAGATCC
>Ga0307513_10004680_pt1 | contig 18201 bp, 18 predicted proteins | sample 15_EM_MG_FD_202174 | JGI IMG/M metagenome (GOLD analysis project Ga0307513, IMG submission 202174) | Populus trichocarpa ectomycorrhiza microbial communities from riparian zone in the Pacific Northwest, United States - 15_EM | ecosystem: Host-associated > Plants > Roots > Unclassified | place... | reverse complement strand
CTATCGATTCCAACTTCATGCTCTTCGTAGGGGAATTGAAAAACCCGTAGACGTCCATTAGTCCCTCCTTTGTGTTGATTGTCACCGTCGGATCGCGGTGGCTCGTGAGGCTGGCCCTCGACCGTCGAGTGTTTGACGTATGCGAGGTGGGCTCGCCAGAGAAGTTAACAGAGGCGGTCGTCTCTCTATGCCTCCCAGTTCGTCCGCTGGTGTTCCCAATGGACAGGTCCCCTGATGTATCTTGGTTGCTACTCGGGCCGAGAGCTGGAGCAGCGAGCAACAAGTGCGCAGGGGGAGCCGGCCAGACTTTATTCGAAAGCCCCATACGCATTGTTCGCTGTTCGGCAGGGTTGAGTTCTGTCCCGTCTGCGGCTGTGTAGAGTGAGAGGTCGATCTCGATTAGTTCATTTGCTTTGACCGCGGGGAGTGAAGTGACTTTGTTCTTGACAGATGAAGATGTGCTGGGAAAGGATTTGGACGAGGTGGAGGCAGGAGGCAGTTTGGAGCTGGAGGAACCGAGGGTGGCAAGGTTAGCAGTGGCGGGAACGGGTGGTGGGGCGAGAGGCTGTTGCTGAAAGTTGCGCAATGGATCCCGCCTCAATGCCTCTATCTTGGAGCTTTTAGTTGCCAGCTCTTTGCTGGGAGTCTTTCCAGGGGTTTTCGAAGCAGCATCTGCACCCTGAATTGTGGTGCTGGTGAATATAAGTGGGTAATGTCTGGCTGGTACTAACCTCATCTACGTATACGTCTAGTTTAGGAGTTGTAGGCACCGTGATATTTTGTTTCAGTATTTCTCCTTGAGCAGAGACGGCGGATCGATGGTTCTCTTTCCTGTGTGAGTCGCGGGACTCCAGCTCTGGCCAGGAATTTCCAGACGCTCGTGTTTCACCTTCTCCAGGGTAGACCTGGAACGCGCCTCGGTTGTTGCCTGGCCGCTGTTGGGGAGCAGGTGTGGGAGGAAGTGCGAAAGGATCGTTACTATCGCGTAGTCCCAGATGACTTGAAGATTGATCACCGAGAGCCGGTCGAGAAGATGGAGGAGGTGCATCCGGAGCCTGTGCAGGGGTGCCCATCATACGGATGTTGAAATCGCGTCGCCGGGCTTGAAGCCTCTGGAGAGGTTGGGCTCGTCTAGCGATACCAATGTCGTACATCTCTGCAGCTTCTCGACGCCTATCGGCCCATCAGCTTCGTCGGCACCGGACTCTATTGATGGACCTACAGGCCGCAGCGCTCGAGGGAATTGCAGTATTCTTCATAAAAGAGGGAATAGCCCGTTCCTATTTCATTTACGTTCAAATACGCGTATATCTTTGTTGGGTGGTCTACGATGGACGCGTAGAGGATCCACAGCTTGAGATAGCGCATATCGTTTTTGTAAAGCGGGCTGGTTGCAAACATGCGGGTTGCGAGCTCCAGTAGCTCCAGCAGTCCGCTCTCTACGCATTCCCCTTGTGGGTAGTTGTCTACAGTCCAATCAACGAAACGGACAAAGGCCGCGAGGGGATCGTCGTCGTTATCGAGAGCGTCGTCGCATTCCTTTGTGTGTTTCTTCTTGTCCGCAGCGAGACGAGCTGAACGGTCCTCCTTTGACTTTGGAGTGAATACGTCTGCAAGGGCGGCTGCCCGTCTTCCTGATGCGAGTGGCTTGATGTTTTCCTTGTGTTCAAGGATGACGTCTGCGTCAACGGCGGGTGTCTGTAGCGGCTGTTGATGCTGAGCACTGTGTGCTTGTCTAGCTGGTGTAGCCATCGCGCTCCAAGTCTTCAACACGCTTGCCAAACATCGAGCCAAATATTCTGCACGTTCGACCCGACCACTTCTGTCTTTCTCATCATGACCGATTTTGACCCCCTTTTCGACGATGACGACGATTTGTATCTGGCACTGGGCTTAGCCCTTCCTCCAGTAGTCCCGCCCGTCGTGTCTCATGCCCACGGCGGGGCACATTTTTTATCTGAAAATGTGGGGACCATTGCACTTCCTGGTCTCCATGATCGTATTGAACAACTCCCAATAACATCTAGCACCAGCACGTGTAGCTCTCCCACCACTCCGCAGTCACCCCCTCCGCACCCATCCCAGCGCAAGCCGCCCAGCCGCACAGGTAAGGGCAATGCGGCCCAAGGGAAGAAGGTGAAGAAGCCAAAAACACCAGCACCCAGAAAGCCACCTAGGCCGTACAAGCCCGAGACCCCCACTGAACAAATACTCGCAAACCTCGTCAAGGATTCAAACGTCCTTCCACTGCTACAGCATATTGTCGAGCACATCTTTCGCACCCAGCTCAGCTCGGCTCCGCCTCCCCCACCGCCTATAGCCTCCATCGCTGACACATCAGACGAGCCTCCCACGAAACGACGCCGGCTGTATAGGGTCCCTGCTGGCGCGGAGTACTGGCCGCAACCGTTCCCGTTCAAAGAGGGTGAGGGACCTGTTCACTATCACGAGACCTGGCAGATGAGGCATATGATCGTCTTGCTCAAGGCGTTAGTCAAGGGGCTTAGAAACCAAAAGAGAAACCACTCGCAGACCATCCTAGAGCGAAAGGTATTCACCCCACCCACTATAAAGCCCGTTCGTCGGCGAAGACCCGCTTTTCCCCGTGCGGCGTCGCCATCTAGTACAACATCCCCTCCAATCGTGCAAACTCATGTCCAAGTGAACACCACATCACAGGCTCCAGATAGTGCTCTCAGCCCTCCACTCCCTGATCTTGCTATTCCCTCATTACCTCTGCCGGGTGACCTCGATGCCACACTCGATCGCCTCCTTGCGCTCTTCGCTGTGAGCGAAGCCACAAACGCTCAAGGAGCTCCTGCGGACCAGCAGTTCAACCTTAACCTCAATGTTGACGCCTTGACCGGGACGAACGACATCTCGCAGTTGTTCTATACCACTGATGCCTCTGCTGGCCCTCAAGTCTTTGAATGGGACCGGTGGATCGACTCATCAAACACTTTACTATCCCAGCTTTCCGAGACACCCTCCACCTCCAACTCTGGTACTGGCTCTCTGGCGACCCCAGAGCCCTTGTGGTCCGGTTACAACGCTGAGCTCTCAACGGTGATGGATATCGACCGCACTGTAGGTGCGATTGTGGAATGCGATAAGCAAACGACGATGGATTTTATTGGGGAGCCCGACGTCCAGCTGCTCCTCCATGGTGAGCTGCCTTTCATCAATTATGAAATGTTCGACACGATGTTCATAGATTCCAACATAGCCGAGGCTGTCCAAACCGAGAATACTGCCTTTCCGCCCCCATTTGCTGTTCCACCCATGCTCGATGCAGGACCGTTGAATCAAGCGCTCGACCCCTTAGCAACATTCATAGGTTCTATACCCACTGCGAGCTCCATGCAGTTGCAATGTAGTTCTGTGCATTCTACGATGACGATGGAGGTGGATCGTGATCATTTTGTGTCGTCGCTCCCTTTCTCGTCCTCAGACGCAACTCCCCAAATCCCACCTGCTATCGCATTCCAATCTCACCTCCAACCTAAATATATCCCTTCACCCTGGACCTCCATTCCCGGCGCATTCCCGGTTTCGGATTCCACGCTTGCGCACCGCGCACAGATCCTTCAGCGAGCGAAAGGGCTCCGTGCGCAATTGGAAAAAGAGTTGGAGGATACCAAACTGCATAGGTGGCAAACGTTGATGGAGCACAGTGTGTTAAGTGCTGTCCTTGCTCGAGGAGGGAAGGAACTCGCTGCTCGAGAGCGCGAAGCGAAGACTGCCAAGGGGAGCAAGAGAAAGTAGTATTCTAGACAACCGGAGTCATAGAACCACCGGACAAATAATAGAACTGATGTACCGACGGGGCTGCTGTGTCGAGGGGGTTGTTGTAGTGAGTCGAAGATATTTCGGACCGTTTGATCATCAAGAGCTGACACCTATGCGAAGTTTTTATATCTTGGCACAAATGTATCAATATATCCACTGTTGCTTGTGATTATCATTGTCCACTGTACGAGCCGTTAACGACCCCTATTTTATATGTACGCCACCCGTCGCAGGAGCTGGAATCAATTTTCGTCATAAAGTGGTGCGCCGGATTTGCAGGCGGCCCATCTTCACAACTCTTCGCGATTCTCCTTTAAGAGAAAGTCACCAGGCACGAAGATCATATTCAAGTATCAAGTTATAGGTATCTATTCAAGCCTATATCGCTCCTGCGGGCACTCACTCGTTTGGGTGATGGGCTATATTTGTTCCTTGCGATATCAACTTAGTAGAGAAATTCTAATCACAAAGCGTCTTCTAGAAATGAAACCGTCAAATCACCCTGTGAAAAGCGGATATTACTAATGCGGTCCTTGGTAAATGGTATCGCATTATGGTATGGGGTTTGACGGTTGGCAAGTCAGAATGGAGATGCGCGTATGGATTAGTCTGAAATAATGACATCATATCTCCCTAACTCCTGCGCTTGGACTCTTCTTCCTCTCCCCGTGGGCGTACGAAAGCTACCGTAAGGCTTAATGTGGTGCGTAAGTAATAGCGAAAGCGACCCCGTTTCATAACGACCGCCTTCAACTTGGCACCAACTGCGATATGCCGGAAGAACGAGCCTTAGCGTGGGAGTCTACTCCAGTGGAAATATGGCATTCCATCATATACTGGGCCCTCTACGACCCCAGTGCCTTTGACATCTATGACCCTCGGCTTGTATTTCTTAATTCAGTCACATCGAGGCGAGAGGCTGCTATAGAACGAGTTGAAAGGCAACGCCTCAAGCTATGCCTCGTCTGCAAGAGCTGGAAGGTGTATGCCGAGGATAATCTGCGGATCAGGGCGAGGTGGGAAGAAAACTGTTACCGCCCATTAGCCGGAAACCAATGCGTACTACTTTGCGTCGAGCTCGCGGATATAATGGATTCTGATGACCTCCGCTCCTTTATCTTCGACTCCCTCCTATCCTTGAAGATCGAGGACAGTGGATATCCGTACGATCACCCCTATCCACTTGACGAGCCTTTCTCCAACGAGCTCCTTCCATCTCTGTCTTCTATATGCACTTCATTGAGGTCTCTCAGTATCTGCCTCTATGGCGAACTGTGCCCCAAACTCGATTTCATACGCATTTGTTCCTACTTCCCTCAATTGGTTGCCCTTGGTTTGCTGGGCAATATCGTCAGCTCGCGCTACAGTAAACCTCTTTCTATGCAATACCTAGAAATTTTGGAGCTGCAGCGCATCGATATTTTTATTGATTGTTTACCATCCTGGCAGATGCCGCGTCTTCGCCACTGCAGCATAAACCATGAGTTTGGAGATTTTCGAACGGCTATTCAAATATTCCTCCCTAAGTTTGGACCGCAGCTCTCAACCTTCTCCGTCAATCGGAACTCATGGAGCACCAATCGTATTGATTTGGAGGAAGCTATGTGGACCTGCATGTCCAATGTCGAAACATTAGGGCTCCCGTGCTCCGGGGAGCTCGTTCCACCATCCCAACAAGACCATTCTCTTCCAAAACTTCGCTACATCCTAGTTGATAAAAGGATTCTACCGCGATCCGAATTCCTGTCTTGGGTGTTCCAGAACAAGAATAATATCACGATAGAAACCACCGCAGACCAGGGAGGATGGCAGTGGAGAGAGTGGTGTGCCCTAGCTCGGGAGTTCAAGTTTTGCATAGTGGCGAGATATGGGGAGGTGTACAATGGCAAGAACTTCCAGCGAAGGATGTAGACGAAAGATTAAGCTACGGTTAGCGGTGGGACTTGATTTCTCAGCAACAGGCGTTCTGGGGTTCACGCAGACGGTGTACGGCTTCGGAGATGAGCCGAAGAAGAACGAACGAGAGTGGAACCACACAAAGAGCACATTTTCATGTATCGGGATGGTCGAAACGCGCGTCCCTCTACTGCCCCACCCAAAGATAAAGAATCCCCTTGGTGGTCTCAACCCGCGTCCTTTCAATTCTAGCCCTCTTTTCCTCTGACGGTACTATCCTGCCTCTCCCGGAAGGCACAGCCACCCCTCTCCCCAGTCCCTCCTCACATGCTCTCCTCTTGAGTCCATTAGTACTTCTCTATATGGCTCAGAATAACTGCCACTCTACTTTGGGTTCCTCTGCCGCAACTTCTCACAATACCTTGTCTCTGAGAATCTAATGGACGTACTAGTGGTGCGGTCGCTATATTGCAGCATATATGGCGCTGCTTGTTCCGTGCTTGGGGGACTTTCCCAACAAATACTGGTGTCTTACCCAAGCTCAAATATACCATTCTCATCACCAATGATACACCACCAAGCTCAAGGTCCCTGGCATGAATTTACATGGAATGTATCTAGAAAACCTCGTTGGGCCAGGCGATTTGCGGGTGGTATATTTTATGAAGGCGTATACGACCCTGCACTGTTAGCATGGTCATCATGCAAAGATCTCTGTTCGGCACATTGGGGGATTCTGGCGGTGCTCGCGATTGCAGATTCAACTTATGGGTCATTGTGCATCAGAAAATTGGTATTTGTGAGAACTAGTAGGTGCTACCAGACATGGAATGGGCCAGCCTAGGATGCGAGTCCATAGTAAATGACAAGCAAGAAAACAGACCAATCAAATCAACTAAGAGAGGACGAATGCGACATCGTGAGCGTGCATAGTTCTTAAGCTTCTTTGGCTATCGCATATCTAGCGGCGTTGAATCGCTGCTGGACGGCCACTCCCAATACCCTGGCATTCTGCAAAGCAACTTGATTTCTCACTTTGAGTCCCTGCCCGACAACCTTCACCACCTCCGCCCCGCTCGTGATGACCGCGCTCTTGAGCTTCTGTGCATTCTCCTTCGCCCGCGCATGGCCACGCTCAAGATGAGACTCTACTATTTCAAGGACATCATATGTACCCAGAGTAGCTAGATCGGTCCCGGTGTACTCTTGAAGTTTCTCATTGAGGTAGACGATGGATGTTCGAGATTGGGTGGTAAGGTAGGCAACGGCATCGCGAGATTGTTGGATGCGCTGAGACGCGAAGGAATAGAGCTCATCAAGAGCGCCCAGTAGATCGTGCAGGTCATTGAGAAGGATACGGCGCAAAGAATCGTAGGAAATTGAAAGAGAGGTTGTGAACGCAGAGAGTGGAGATAATGATTTCTCGTGAGCGATCGTCCATTCTGGTGTCGAAGGCTCCGCAGAGGGTGTTTCCGGCACAGACTTGGCTCTAGATGTGGATGACTTAGACGCGGTAGGAGGGTCCACAGAGCTACCCAAAGAGTATCCTCCATTCGAATGCGATGAGGACGATCCCAACAGAAGGGGTGTAGGACGTTCAGCAGGCGGAAGCGCGGCGAACCATTTGGATGGCTTGTATGATTTGGATTCTCCCTGTGCGGTGGCGGGTCGTTGAGAACCCTCTTTACCACTCAGGAGTCGAGGTGTTGCTGTCGACATTGGTAAAGCCGAAGCGCTTTGGCCCGTCACATTCTCAAGGATGGAAGGCAGGCTTGCCACCGAGCTTTGGGAGGCAGCTGCGGAAGCGTCAAGGCGACCAAGCGGGTTGTACCATCTGGAAGCTGGAGATGGAGATGGGGTGGTCGTCGCTACTGGAAGGGGGGCTCTTTCCGGCGGAGGAAACGCCGAATGGAGTGCGCAGCCAAGGACTACGGCGGCGATAGCGATCCCACTGAGGACGGTCTTAGCGTGAGATATGGCAACAGTGTTCGCAACGAGGGCTACGTACGCGGTGTAGAGTGTCGGAGCCTGGAAAGCTCGCCGTGGAGGCTTGGGTGGCAACAACTCCTGATCCACAGGCCTCTCGAAACCAGCGACTGAGTCGATCAAAGAATGGGTATCAATGTCACTGCTAGTGCTTTCAGCGCCTTCAGGCTTGCTGCGGACCTGGATGTCCTTCTCCTCGAGGGAAGAATTAGAGAGGGGGTCTGGGAAGGAATAGGAAAATGTAGAGCTTGAATTTGTCATCGATGCAGGTTGTGAGATGCGCGCGTCCATTGGTTCCGACTCTGGCTGGCCACCATCGAGAGACGCGGAGGCGGCGTGTCCACCGACGGCCATCTGTGGCTGAGCGATAAGGTCTGCGGCTACGGCGTGCATAGAGCTCGACGGTGATTTGATCAAATGTCTGTCATTATCCTCATACATCGACTCCCACGGCTCGCCGTCATCAAGGACTGATGGCGCGGAAAAGTCGTCGAGCTCATCATCGCTTGCAAGTGGTGTGCAGATGCTATTTGTGACACTGGGTACTTCCCAGTCGGTGTCTGCGAGGTCTAGGCTCGGCGTCGTCGAGTTGGCCGGCATCCTCGGTCGTGGATGATGGCTGGAACCAAGCAAGGGAGGCTTGCTTGTGGCAGGCACACGTATGCCGATCTACCTTGCTTAGACCACACCTCCACTCGTCGAGATCGGTTGTATCGGAGGTTTTCGGACTCAGAACCCGTAACGGATCGATTAACACGCGCATGGTTAACACGCACAATTGTGGTCGCCGGGGTCTCTAGTACTTGAACTGGCCGTTGTATCTACTTAATGAAAATACTGTAAGACCCACTACCAGTGTGCCTACTCCGTGCGCGTGAGTATAACGACCTTCTCAACCTACAGACCAGACAATAAGTTCTTTTGAAAACCCTTTCTGGACCATGCCCTACTCTGTGTAGGTGTCACAATAAGAAGACGTTGTGAGACTTCTGGGAGGTAACCAACATTCGCCCGATACGGGTGGAGAGCGGTCGCCTCACACGTTAGGGCTATACTCAGGCGCTGTATTTCCTGTCTACCTAGAGCACATGGAAAGTTACTGTCACACATAACATGTCATACTTTGACATAAGCCCACACTGGGTATAATCTCCCTTGATCATTATTCCTAATGTCCATGCTTCCATTGCTTGCAGAGCTCTGAACCCAAAACAAGCAGTGTCTCTAGGGTCTAATTGCACATCCTCTCTACTCTGCATATGCATAGGCCCCAGGGCTGGATTAAATATTTCCTCAGATCTTCGGCACTTGGGGGTGGGTTGACAGGTTACTATTTGCGCTGGAGTTGGCCGTTTGGTAAGTACGAAATGAAATGCTTGGTAGCTACAATGAAGCTAGAGTCATGCAAGACTTGAAAAATATAAATATCAACCAAAAACCAAGATTTCGAGAAACCCCTGAGCTATGCTACAGATCAATCTTGTTTGGAAAGGTTTCTCAAGCAGTCAATGCAAGTCGATTTTGTGAAGCGTTTGTGAACATATAAACCATTATGAGTGTTGATCCAAAGCGCTAAGGTGTTCATTATGAGCCAGACATGTATTGCAGTTTATCCAGGTTTCAATGGTGTACTTTGTTATAAGCAATACACAAACCATGTGTCACATTTCCTAAATGCGTATGCATCGGAATATTTATGGAATTAGAGAGGTCCCACTCCGACATCAGGTGGATGCGCCGCCCGATAAGGACCGTCTACGCGTGCTCCGCACATAGCATCGGTAAGAGGTGTCCACAAATGCTTAAACGGTTGTCACGTTAAGGCAGCTGTGTATACAACTACCTCCTCGCCCACCCGCTTCGTTGTTCACTCCCGTAACGTGTCGAGTGTATTAGACTCCAGTTCCGTCATCGCCCACCTAATTCCTAATTCACCGCTACACCCCGCCGCCAAGTGATATTTTCCTGATTGCCAGTCGACAAACGCGAGTAAGCCCGCTAGCACGAGGACGAGGACTGGATCCTCTAGAAGGGTTCCCTAGTCACTAGCCCGTCTCTAGCCCGAATCCACTTGGATCAGCCGTCTATCTCGGAGCAAGTAGGTTGACGACTGTTCGCACACAGCTCTCCAGCCACTTTTGCCATTTTTATCGTCGATTGAATCGTTCCTTCGAGGAGGCCATCTCCAGCACGGCTTCTTGTCTTCTCGAGGACCGCTCGAGGCTCACCGACGGGGCAAAATTGTTGCGGAGCGTGTGGCTGACTGGGTGGAACTTGATTTGATATTGGTGAAATATTTGACCGGCCCTGCTTGCGTCGTGCAAAGCGCGCGGAAGGCACTCACGCCTCGGGCGCGGGCTAGGTCCGGCTGAGGTCTGTGCTACCTCGCTTTGTGGAATGGGTTTCCAGCAGCTGGTGGCTCTCCCTCAAAACTCTCGAAGATGAGTCGTCCGACCTGGTCGCTTATTTGTTAACTGAACTGTCGCGTAAAAGTAAACACCAGAATATCAAAACGGGACACTAAGCCTCCGCGGAAAACGCGGACCCCCAGCATAGCATTTGTATTTGCTGGCAATTATGCAGTCCATCTCGAAGGGCTTAGCAAAAACCTCATCACTCCGCTGCACTCCGAATGTTCGATGCTTTGTTCTAGGTGGAGACAGGGAAGTCCTGCCAGCCACAAGAGCACGTTTGTGGATCCTGGAGAAGACGACAAGTGCGTCACAAACCTGTGCTCTCTGGCGGCCGTCTCCTTATAGAATTATTTTGCTTGGTTTGGCGAGTTGTCATACATATCACCAGACCGTTTTCCAGTATTACAAAAAACCTGGATCGTGCTGTGGAGCGCCGGGCTTCTTTAAGCTTCTTCAACGGGTCGGAGGTCGAGGTGTGGAAAAAACGTTGGCGCCTCTCTAGCTTTTAATCGAGTTCGCTCAACTCATGGCACCGTCATGCTGTGTGGGGTCCGTGTTAGGAAGAGGGTGGTTAAATCCGCCGGTCGAAGGGTCCAGTACAGGGTTTCGTTCACCATTCCTGCGGATGTTGGAAATCTTGTTGTGATTTGAGTGTCAGGGAGGCCCGTCAGGCTAGCCAGCTCGTCTAACAAATGCAAAGCCGCCGCCCACAGAGATTGTGACCGCCTATCAACGGGGCAACGAGAGCCGCATTGCGTAATGAAAGCGACAGTAAGGCATGCATTATGTGCACTTTAAACTAGATGGAAATAGTAATAAAAGAAAAGAAAAGCAAATAATGCTGACGTCTTCCATCTTCTCCGTCTTCTCCATAGCCGGCCATTGTGAGATTTCACCTGGACCGAGATGGCCACACCGATCACTTCGCCACTTCACCTGAAGTGCAGACATGTGCTCGAATGGAGGATCACGCGAAGGCCACACTGCTCCCTAATCTGCGCATCGGGAGGAATATTCAAGCCGTTGCTCCACTGCACATAAGCAAATTTCTAGTACGGTGACAAAGCAATCTAGATATACTCCATCACGCATTAGCCGCTCCGTGACTGTCGCCTTGAGTCCCCAAAGTGCCCCACGCAACGTCATCGTCGACGTCGAGCGTACCTGAAAACCCAGTTTCTATTGCTGGTGCAGGACAATGAAACCTGGTATCACTGATTTCATGTCCACAGAGGCAAAATAGAACACAGATTTTTGGCGTCAGTTTTCTCTCATTAGAGAAACTGCGGTAACCGAGGATAGGGTCTGCGGTAAAGCTGTCACTGCGACCCTGAACAGCTTCTGTGGCTTGCCTTTGTCTACGCACTCTTCTCATGAGAGCATACGGTGATCTGCAAGTACGGGATGTAGACGCCAAGATGAGCGCGCCAAGAACAGTGCATGAGTAACCGCCGTTGCAACGCTACGCTACGGAGCCGTGGGGTGACGGGGCCGTGAATGGGGCGCCAACCCGCCAACCCGTCTCTCGTGGTCACTCGCTCGTCACCCTTCGTTGATTGGCTTGCTGAGGAAGTCTCAGCATTGTGACTGCTATTTTTGAATTTTCTCCTCAATTGTCCCTGCGTGTCTCAGAAGACATACAGACTCGGTTGTCTCATTCTCGTCAGCCACGTCTCTCCCGGCTCCAGGACGCTGACGACGATAACGGGGGGTCCCTGGCCCTGTTCCACATCTGGATGTGGCATGATCCCACACATGGCCTGACGACCCGTCGCGCCGAGGACTCAGACCGGGCAGTCCTTCCCCGCCCGCAAAGACCGCAGCGGGCGCGCGCACATGGATCCCAGACTCGGTTTTCGCGTCGTCGTCGGTGTTCCCAATAATTCTTGTCCATTTTGTCCAATTTGTCCTTCTCCACCCGCTCCTCGGTCCGTTGTTTCCGCCTCCGTTGCAAGTGGCGGGCTGCACAGATATGTCTCGCACGATCTATTTTTACAACACTCAGGTCCTCATATTGTATTAGAATCTGGGTTAGGCGCCCCGCTGCTGATCATCTCGCGAGCTGTCAATTGACGGCGACGTGACGTTGCTCAGTGACACCCAGCGTTCTCCTTCTCATCACACTCAACTAAGCTTCTCTTTGCTGGGCTGAAGCCGGCTCCTTCCGATTCCAGACGCCGTTTCATATTCAACCAACACGCACCAGCGCGTGTACCAGCTCGTCTTGCTTTGTTCACCCCATGTCACCCTTTCGCGTTCCACACTGTGTCCATATAAATATCTGACGGCCTTGGCGTGCGTGCGCGTCCCCTGGGCCCCAAGTTCTTTTCTCCCGCCGTCCCCGCCTCCATTCCTCTCACCTTTGCATAGCGCACTTTTGCCAACGGGCTGTGGTCGACTTTTACGGCCCACAAGAGCTCAACAAAGTCCAAACACCTGCAAAAGACCTCTTCCTCCCTTCCCTCCATACCTCCCCCCTTTTCCCGACAATGAATAACCCTTTCGGCTTCCTGGCGACGCTCCCTGCTCCCCCCAGTGGCTTCTCCCTTGGCGAACAGCTAGCACGGAGCATTGCAAAGCGACCTCGGATTGATTCTCTCCTCGCATGTTTGCCCTCCACGGCTCAACCTGCGATCCACTCCACTAGCCTGTCTCGCCCTCCTCTAACCCATGCACAACTTCGACAAGCCGTTGCAAACTTTCGCCTTCCTTCCTCCAGCCCGAACACACGCCTCGGTCGTAATGACCGTGTCGCTGTAGTGCTGCCGACGGGACCCGAGGTACGCCGATTGGTGTGCACAGTTGTGCGCAGTTGCATTGCTGACACTTGATCCCCAGAATGCCCTCGCTCTTCTCTCTATCTCCGCCTATCACACATGTGCCCCAATGAATGCAAGCTGCACCGCCCAGGAGCTCCTCGAGGACGCCCGCCGCCTCCGCATCAAGGCAATTGTAACCACCGCTGATGCCGAGCAGCGACTCGAACTCCATCATCTACGTCAAAAATTGGGATGCGAAGTCATCTATTTAACATCGAGACAAAGTGGACCCGTTGGCTTGTTCGAGCTTTCACTCATCAACCAGCGGGACTGGGAAGTCGCACCTCGCATCGAGGGTCCTTCGAAACTCCATGGGCTTAATGACTACTCCCTCATCCTCCATACCTCCGGGACGAGTGGTAAGAAAAAGGTCGTCCCATATACCCTCCGGAGCCTCATTATTGGCACACTTGCCGTGGTCAAGTCGTGGGGTTTGCGGACAGACGATGTCAATAGTATGTCTTTGGTGCTTGCAACCGTACTGATCACTGATCGGGTTGACTGTAGTGAACATGATGCCGCTCTTTCATGTTGGTGGTATCGTCCGCAACCTTTGGGCTCCGGTTTTCTCTGGGAGCAGCACTATCATGTGCTCGGGTTTCGACGCTTCGACCTTCTGGACGCTGGCGCAACATCTGGGTGCAACATGGTTCGTTTGTTCTCGAGTCGAAGCTACCCAATCCTATGTACTCACCTGCCACCCCATTTAGGTACTATGCCGCACCCACAATGCACCATGCCATCTTGGCATCCCGCCCGGACGACGTTGACGCGAGCCGCGACACCCGTATTCGTATGATCTGCAATGCCGCAGGTGGCTTGCTCCCTACCCTTGCCCAGGAGCTGCGAGATGTCTTTGGTGGCTGCACCGTTCTACCGAGCTATGGAATGACGGAGTGCATGCCCATCGCATCTCCTCCGCCCTCGTATCGACTCGATCGCCCCGGCTGCTCTGGCGTTGCCTGCGGTCCATACCTCTCCATTCGCAACCCTGCGAACATCGACGAAGAACTGCCCATCGGCAAGGCGGGTGCGGTCTGTGTTCAAGGTTTCCCAACGTTTGAAGGGTATGAAGTTTCACCCGACGGTCCTCTCGATACCTCGGCATTCTCAAAGGACGGATGGTTCGACTCGGGAGATTGCGGGTGGATGGACGCAGATGGTTATCTCTTCATCACCGGGCGTTCGAAGGAGATCATCAACAAGGGCGGTGAAGTCATCTCGCCGTTCGAGATCGAAGAAGCAGTCCTGTCCGTCGCCCGTGACAGAATCAAAGCCACGCTCGCATTCAGTATAGAACACGACGTGTTACAAGAGCACATTGGCCTCATTATCGTACCCGCTCACGGTCAAACGCTCATGGGTCTTCCTGAGCTTTATGATCGACTTCGAGAGCACCTTCACCCCTCCAAATGGCCATTCATTATTGTTTATATGAATGACCTCCCAAAAAACGACGCCGGGAAGCCTCTGAGAATCGGTCTTGCTCCACGCCTCACGCTCGGCACTTTCACAGACAACCATCCTGTCTTCCGCCGTCACTTTGAAGCACAATGCCCACGCACCGGCGCCCCTCTCTCTCAACCAATCCGCTGCTCGATGTTAGTCGTCAATGAGTTGGAAGTGGTGAGGAGCATGAAGACGATCTCAGGAATCCGAGATGTCGCTCTGCGAGTGAACGCCAAGAACATCGAGGCGTTTGCATCCGTTTTCAACGATACCTTGGATTCTCAACGGATTGGTCGCGCGCTCATCAATGTCTTACCGGGTTATGCCATCCCCGCGGTTATCCACGTATGGAACCAGCCGATCCTCCTGCTTCCCAGCGGAGAGCCCGACTTCCATGGTATGGAGAGCGAGCTGCGGAGCCGCCAGGCAAATATCATGTCGCACGAGCAGACCGTGGTCCGCGATATTATCGCCCGTTTGCTCTTCCTGGAGCCTAAAGTCATCACCGCTGATAGCGACTTCTTCCTCCTTGGCGGGAACTCGATGCTAGTTGGCCGATTAGCTCATGCCATTCGCAAGGAAACAGGCGCGGACGTCGAAATCTCTTCTCTGTTTACCAACAGCACAGTCCGCGGGATCGCCTCCATGGTCAAAGGCGGGAGCTTAGCCTCTAGCAGGGGTAGTCTCCTTGACAGAACTCTCGTCGGTTCAGCGACTCCGATTTCTGCCTCTACAGCACACTGGGCTACACCTAACTGGGCTGAGCCCAAGGAGCGCAGGAGAGGATGGACCCACCCGCTCTCTCTCCTCGTCCAGAGTATTCCTTTCATTTTCTTCTACCCTCTCAAAGCTGCGTGGAAATGTATGTGTTGATCCTTGACCTATGAAGCAGACTGGAACTAACGGACATTGCAGGGACCCTAATCCTCTTCGTCCTTTCCTACATGCACGCCTTCATCAACGCATCGTTCTGGCCGCGTGCAGGAACTTTGCTTTTCGCCATCTTGGTCGCACGGGGTTCTTCCCGTATTATCTGCCCGATCACGGCCATTATCTTCAAGTGGCTCGTTATTGGCTTCTATAGACCCGGCGTATACCCCATGTGGTCGACATATCACTTACGTTGGTGGATTGTCAACCAGGCTCTCCTCGTCGCTGGAAAGGGTGTCTTCGGGATGCATCCGGCACTAGAAAGGATCTACATGCAACTCCTTGGAGCGAGAGTTGGCAGGAACGTGCGAGCGAGCAAACTCGCGAGATTTGGCGAGTACGACCTGCTCGACATTGGTGACAATTGCCAGATCGACAAGGCGCTCGTCCGTGGTTTCTGCGTCGAACGTGATGGCTACTTCCGCCTCGGGCGGATCACCATTGGCAACGACGTCGTCATCAACACCTACACTCAAATAGCACCCGAAACCGTAATCGCGGACGGCCAGGTCTACGGCCCCCATGCATCATCTTATGATGAACCCTCCGACCCCAGCTTTTCCATGTACAATTCCTCCACTGTACCTCGTCCGCAAGGACTCTTCACTTGGGCCGCGGTCTCTATCTTCCTCGGTATTTTCAAGTTCGTCACCTACATCCCATGGTTTACCGCCATCTACATCATGATCCTGGAAACCGTTCTTCGAGTTCAGGGCCTCAACAACCTTGAGTCTGTCATTTGGTGGTTTGCCGACCCAGAGCGAGTTCTTTGGCACGCAGTTGGCCGCGTTATGCGTGCCGTTGTACAGCCATTACTTCAGGTCTTCCTGGGCATCGTCATCAAACGTCTTATGGGCCTCAACCGGGAAGGTCCCCATGCAGACGCTTCCCAATGGTCGGTCATACGGCGGTACATCAACTCGCAGACACTGTCACAATCGGCGCTCCGCCGCGCTTTTGAGATCGTCGGTACACATTACCAAACAACGACTTGGGTCTGGAGGGCGATGGGTGCTCGAGTCGGGAAACGGGTGTACTGGCCAGGTTCGGGCATCAACTGTCCAGACCCTGAGCTCCTCGAGATTGGTGATGACGTTGTATTCGGCTCCCGCAGTGAGCTGATTACTTCTGATGGACTCGGTTCCAAGAAGATCACGGTTGAGGCGGGTGCAATGATTGCCGACCGTGTGGTACTGCTGCCTGGAACCCATGTTGGGTGCCGCACCGTTATGGGTTCAGGCTCGCTCTCAACACGCGATGGCTACTATCCCGATGGCTCTACCTGGGTCAGTCTATCTTCCTTTTGTGGCCCGTCGTTCCCCTGCTAACCAGACTGCCTCCTTAGATGGGTGCCCAAAATGGACAGGCCGTGTGTCTTACCAAAGGGCCCAAAGAAAAGGACTACAAGAGTGACACCATCACGCCTTTCGGGCGGGCCTATTACAATCGCGAAGCGGACTTTTTCGTTATCCCTTACATCGGCATCTTGTTCATCGGGCTCCTCACCTCTACTCTATCTGCGACCTATTGGTCAATCAGCGCAGTCGCAGTCGCTCAAGTCCTTCGTCAACTCCAAATAAACTTCCATCACCTCCGTCTCTTCAAGGACGCTTGGTACCGCTTCGGCTTGCTTTACGGCCTTATCGCTATCTGTTTCATTTGCGTACTGAACATCCAGGCCATTCTCGCCATGGTCTGGGCTGTCCTCACGAAGTGGTTGGTCATCGGACGACGGAAGGAAGGGCCCCACTCCTGGGATAAGTCCAGTTACTGTGAGTCCTTGTTCGGGGTTCGATTGGTTCATAGGCTAATAAAGTCCTCCCATAGGCCAACGGTGGCAGTTGCACTTGTCTCTCTCAAGACCGATCAACAAGGGATTCGGTAATTTGGGCGTCCTCGATACAATCACCGGAACCGTCTTTATCGCTTGGTACTACCGAGCCTTAGGCGCAAAGGTTGGAGCGAACTGCTCGATAGGTGCCAGTGGGCATACGGTACTCATGACCGAACCCGATCTCGTCGAGTTGGGCAACAATGTCTCTTTGGATGACTGCTCCGTCGTTGCTCATATCAACTCACGTGGAATGTTTGCTCTCAACCGTCTTCAGATTGGCAACGGGTATGTGGTATTCCCTTTCACCGTCAGAATGACCCACTGATGTCCCAACTTGCGCAGATGTGCTCTACGCAGCGGCTCGCGACTGCTCTCCGGTGCATCCATGGAAGACAACAGTATGCTACTCGAACACACTCTATTGGCTTCTGGCGAGATCGCGGAAGCTGGAGAGGTGTACGTCGGGTGGCCTGCTCGCCGCTTGGCGTTGGTGGTCTCGGAAAAGATGCGCCGACCTACTTCAGGGACCACTCCAAGCACTCTAACGTTCGCTCCCTCGGTAGAGGGGCTGTACAGAGGCACCAAGAGGTTCTCTGTATAAGCACGAATGAATCAACATGACCAAAATCAAAAAAACGTACACCATGAGCCAAGATGCCCAACGACTACCCAGATACGTTTGTGCGTAGCATTTATGACGGATACAAGACTACGGAGGACCCCCGTCCGAGTCCCGGAAAGGATGCCGAACACAACCCTTCCAAGGCCTGTGTACTTCCTGTCCCGCCGGTCGGTACTTGCCAGGTTACCTCTGGGACCTCAGTCATCAGAGAACCGCCGCCCTCCAACCCTAATCCAACGTGCAGTAGCCACCATAGTCACGGTTCCAGTGTAACGACTTTTTATAGAACACCCACAGTGGGCACGACCTGCATAGTGCTTAGATTATCTCGCAGTCTACCCTTTCCCTCTCGTATCGAAATGGACGCTGCTTCGGACGCTGACTTTGGACTCTGCCTCGGACTTTACCTTCGGACCCATACCTTAACTCTTTACCACGCCCTCCACTAACGCGTCCACGATC